>ENA-UEQB01000436-UEQB01000436.1-human-gut-metagenome-genome-assembly--contig:-NODE-436-length-39902-cov-7.786139_pt1 | contig 39902 bp, 38 predicted proteins | sample MGYA00242901_ERZ507918 | MGnify/ENA primary metagenome ERZ507918 (study PRJEB26167, sample SAMN06115405) | human gut metagenome | host: Homo sapiens | place: China:Sichuan | collected 2016-04-06... | reverse complement strand
ATACCGCCCATGCAGCGCAGCGATGGATTTTGTCGGGTGAATCGGCGGCAAAATGAATCGGGTGTGTTGCGGGGCGGGGATTTGTGACAGAGATTATCATGGATTGCAAAGCACGTCAAGATGGTTTTGCAAAATTTATTGTGGTAAAGCAGTAAAAGTATGACACATCCTTCAATATATGTATCAAAACAAAACTACATCTTCTGCCCACAGTAGGCACAATAGTATTCGCCGGATTTGCCCAGACGGAAAATCTGGTCACAGCCGCTTTCAATGGAAGTGATGCAGCGAGGATTTTTGCAGCGTACCACATTCACCAATCTCTGCGGTGGAACAGGATGGTATTTCTTTACGACTTCGCCATGCTGGACAATGTTGACAGTAATGTTCGGGTCTACTTTTCCAAGAATTTCAATTCGCTTTGGAAGTTCTGTCCCTTCAATTTTGATCAGGTCTTTTCGGCCGCATTTGCCGCTTCGGACATTTTGCAGCAAAGCGACAGATGCCGAACTATCTTCCAATTCCAGAAGCTGATACAGTTCCAGCCCCTTTCCAGCGGGAATGTGGTCTAAAATAAAGCCATTCTGGATTCCTTCAATGCTCAGCATTCCAGCACCTTCTTTCCGGTCAACGGGTCGGGGATGCCCAGCAGGGCCAGAATGATCGCCATACGGATGTATACGCCGTTGTGGACCTGATCGAAGTAGGCGGCGTGAGGGTCGTTGTCCACATCCAGTTTAATCTCATCGATGCGGGGCAGCGGGTGCAGTACTGGCATATCCGGCTGTGCCAACTGAAGCATCTTGGCATCGAGTTCATAGCATCCTTTCAACCGAAGATAATCTTCTTCGTTGAAAAAACGCTCCTGCTGAATGCGGGTCATGTAGAGCACATCCAGATGCGGCAGCTCTGCTTCGAGGTCGGCAGTCTCCTTGTAGGTCTGATGGAGAGGCGTCAGTGTCTCGTCCTTGACGTACTGGGGGATGCGCAGTTCCTCCGGCGAAATGAACACAAACCGATTTCCCTCAAACTGGCTGAGGGCTGCGGTCAGGGAGTGGACCGTCCGGCCAAATTTGAGATCGCCGCAAAAGCCAATAGTCAGGTGATCGAGCCGCCCTTTGCACTGGCGGATGGTCATTAGGTCGATCATGGTCTGGGAGGGGTGGGCGTGTCCGCCGTCACCTGCATTGATGACGGGCACTCGTGCGTACATCGACGCCCGGAGCGGGGCACCCTCTTTGGGATGGCGCATGGCGATGACGTCGGCGTAGTTGCTGACAACGCGGGCGGTGTCTGCCACGGTTTCACCCTTACTGGCGCTGGAGAGCTGGGCTCCTGCAAAGCCCAGCGTCTTGCCGCCGAGGCGGAGCATGGCCGACTCAAACGAAAGCCGGGTGCGCGTGGAGGGCTCGTAGAACAGCGTCGCCAGAATGCGCCCGTCGCACAGGTGCGCATAGGGAGCGGGATTCGCTTCCATCCGGTCGGCAAGGTCGAGAAGGGCCAACTGCTCGTCCAGAGAAAAGCTGTTCGGCTCGATGAAGTGTCTCACAGCCATTCTCCCTTCAGCACAAACTTCTCGCGCTCGGCACCGGTGGAGACGAACTGAATCTCATGATCCAGCTGCTTTTCAAGAAACTCCACATAGCCCTTGGCTTCTTTCGGCAGTTCGTCCCAGCTCTTGCAGCCGGAAATATCCTTGTTCCAGCCGGGCAGCATCGTGACCACCGGCTCCATTCGGTCGAGGTCAGACAGGGTGTCGAAGCGGGGGACTTTCACTCCATCCAACTTGTAACCGGTGATGACCGGGATCTCCTCCATGCTGCTGAGCACATCCAGCTTGGTGAGGGCAATCTTATCCGCGCCCTGACAGGCTAAACCATAGCGGCTGGCTACGCAGTCGAAGGGGCCAACGCGGCGAGGACGGCCGGTGGCCGCGCCGTATTCGCCGCCTGCCTTGCGCAGCTTCTCGTTCCACTCTTCGCCCATGGCGTTCTCGGCGGCGAAGGGACCTGCACCCACGCAGGTGGAGTAAGATTTCAGCACGCCGACCACATGGTCGAGCTTGCAGTTGGGGATACCGGCCCCCAGCGGCGCGTAAGCGGCCAGCGTGTTGGAGCTGGACGTGAAGGGAAAGATGCCGTAATCGATGTCGCGCATAGCACCCAGCTGGGCTTCTAGCACGATCCGTTTGCCGCTGTCGTGAGCCTGCTGCAAAAAAGCACCGACGTCGCAGATGTACGGCGTAAAGTGCTCGGCCTGCAACTTGCACCAGTTCAGCAGGGCATCGTAGGACATCTTTTCCTGATGGTAGCAGCCCGCCAGCTCCATGTTCTTGGAGTCCAAAATCATATGCAGCCGGTTCTGGGTGCGCTTCTCGTCCAAGTGGAGCAAGTCGCCCAAACGCAGAGTCTTTTTGCGGTACTTGTCGCTGTAGGCGTAGGCGATGCCGCGGCGGGTGGAGCCGAAAGCACTGCCCTTTTGGGCAAGGCGGTCTTCTTCCAGCCCATCCTGCACCTTGTGCCACGGCATCGAAATGGTGGCCTTATCGGAGAGCTTCAGATTCTTGGGGCTGACTTCCACACCACGGGCTTCGATGGCCTGCATCTCGTTTGCGAGGTGCTCGAGGTCAATCACCATGCCGGTGCCCAGCACACAGGTCACGTCCGGGTGCAGGATGCCGGAGGGCAGCAGGTTCAGGATGAACTTGCCCTTCTCGGTGACGACGGTGTGTCCAGCATTGTTGCCGCCCTGATAGCGGGCAACGATGTCAGCATGTTCGGCCAGCAGGTCGATGACGCGGCCCTTGCCCTCATCGCCCCAGTTGATTCCAGTAACAGCGGTAAGCATAACTCTTTATTTACCTTCTTTTTCGTTGTTTACAATGGCCTGCACCTTGGTGGGCAGGCCGTAGATGCTGATGAAACCGGTGGCATCGCTCTGCTTGTAGTCGCCGCCTGCGGCAAAGGTGGCAATGTCCTCCCGGTAGAGGGAATACGGCGACCAGACACCGGCGTTGATGAGGTTGCCCTTGTACAGTTCCAGACGCACCTTGCCGGTGACATGCTCCTGCGTAGAGGTGACAAAGGCGCTCAGGGCCTTGCGCAGGGGGCTGAACCACTGGCCATCGTAGACCAGCTCACCAAAGGTGATGGCTAGCTCGCGCTTCTTGTGGGCGGTGAGCTTGTCCAGCGTCAGAGTCTCCAGCACTTCGTGGGCCTTGTAGAGGATGGTGCCGCCGGGGGTCTCATAGACGCCGCGGCTCTTCATGCCGACCAAGCGGTTCTCCACCACATCGTACAGGCCGATGCCGTTCCGTCCGCCGATCTCGTTCAGCTTGGCAATGAGGACGGCAGGCTTCAGTTTTTCGCCGTTCAGGCTGACCGGCACACCTTTTTCAAATTCAAGTTCCACGAACTCGGACTTGTCCGGGGCCGTCTTGGGGGAAACGCCCAGTTCGAGAAAACCCGGCTTATCATACTGCGGCTCGTTGCCCGGATCTTCGAGGTCAAGGCCCTCATGGCTCAGATGCCACAGGTTCTTGTCCTTGGAGTAGTTCGTCTCGCGGCTGATCTTCAGCGGGATGTGATGAGCCTCGGCGTAGTCAATCTCCTCATCGCGGCTCTGGATGTCCCACTCACGCCACGGGGTGATGATCTTCAGATCGGGTGCAAAGTGCATGATGGCCAGCTCAAAGCGCACCTGATCGTTGCCCTTGCCGGTGCTGCCATGGCAGACGGCGTCGGCACCCTCGGCGCGGGCAATCTCCACGACACGCTTTGCCAAAATCGGGCGGGCAAAGCTGGTGCCCAGCAGATAGCCCTCGTAATCGGCCCCGGCCTGCATGGTGGGGATGACATAATCCTCCACGAACTCGTCGGTCAGGTCTTCAATGTACAGCTTAGAAGCGCCGCTTGCCTTGGCGCGCTCTTCCAGCCCTTCCAATTCGCCTTTCTGGCCCACATTGCCGCAGACGGCGATGACCTCGCAGTTGTCGTAATGCTCTTTCAGCCACGGAATGATGATGGACGTATCCAGACCGCCGGAATATGCCAGCACGACCTTTTTGATTTCAGACACGGTAACTGCCTCCGTTCAAAACCAACTTTAATACTTTCAAATTCCCTCTTGCAATTTCCGATTGCAGTTGCTATTATACGAGCAGAGAAAGAATGTGTAAAAAGTATCCTGCACATAGCTGCAATGTGATTTTTACATGGAGGAGGCAGACGCATCATGTATGTGGACTGGGAATACTACAAAATTTTCTATTATGTAGCGAAATACCAAAACTTTACCAAGGCCGCGCGGGTGCTGGGCAACAACCAGCCCAACATCACCCACTCGATGAACCGGCTGGAAAGCCAGCTGAACTGCGTGCTGTTCATCCGCTCCAACCGGGGCGTGACCCTGACGCCGGAGGGCGAGATGCTCTATTCCCGCATCGCGTCGGCGGCGGTGCAGATCCAAGACGCCGAGGAAGAGCTGAGTGCCAGCGCCACGCTGGAACACGGAGCCATCTGCATCAGCGCCACCGAGACGGCCCTGAACATCTACCTTTCCGAAAAGCTGCGGGCTTTCCACACCGAGTACCCCGGCATCCGGCTGCGCATCTCGAACCACTCCACTCCCCAAGCATTGCAGGCCGTGAAGAACGGCGAGGTCGATTTCGCCATCATCTCCACCCCGGCCGAGGTGGAACCGGGGCTGAAGCTGGTGGAGCTGAAATCCTTTTACGAGGTGCTGGTGGGCGGCCGGACCTTCACCGCACTGGCCAGCCAAAGCCTGACCCTAAAGGAGCTGAGCAATTACCCGCTCATCTCCCTGAGCGATGAGAGCATGACCCGCAGCTTTTACCGGCAGTTCTTCCTCGACCACGACGCGGTGCTGCGGCCCGACACCGAGGCCGCCACCACCGACCAGATGCTGACGCTGGTGAAAAGCGAGCTGGGCCTCGCCTTTGTGCCGGAACCCATGGCAAAAGACCTGCTGGCGCGGGGCGAGCTCGTCCAGCTCCACTTGCAGGAGATCATCCCCACCCGCTCCATCTGCCTCGTCTACGACCACCACCGCCCGCTGAACACGGCGGCGCGGAAGTTCCAGCAGATGATGACAAAAGCAGACTCACCCCGCCCGGCTGCATCAAAGCAGACGGAGAGCATATCTTTCATATCCCAATAAAATGCCGTCGATACAAAACCGATATTTCACATCTCTGCCCGCAGCCCTTATAATAACCATTGGAAATTCAGAGAAAGAGGGCTTGCTCAATGGCAACGATATTTCCAAGAGAAGAAAGAGCAGAGGCACTGTTCGGGGAGATCCTGAAAAATCCAGAAGCCTGCCGACGCCTGATGGATACCTTCAACGACTCGCTGGACATGGCAGACGTACTGGATGCGCCGACCGTGAGTGCACAGCAGTTTGCCGCAGCGCTGTTCAATGCCTACGAGAACAAGGATCTGTCTGCCTTTCTGATGGCGATCTGCCAGCACAGTATGTTTGACCTGCTACGGAACGCTGCCCTGATCCCGTTCAAATTCAACGCCGATGGTCAGCCGAACCCGGTGATCCTGACGGATGATGCCGGCGTTCTTTTGCCGAACAACAAATTTGCCGTGAGCAGCAAAGTATACGACCGGTTCATCCGGGTGTTCCAGAAGCAGGAAAAGGTAAAAATGTACCTTGCCAGCGGCTACTGCAAGTATCACGGCTACGACGAAGGCTCGATGGATGTGGTGGAGTACCACTACAACCAGCATTTGGGGCTGCTGCTGATCTACGAACTGCCGGACACCGTGAAGCAGAAGGTAACGGAAGCGGAAGCCTACTCCACCGTCTGGGATATCCAGATGAGGCTGCAGCACGCACTGCCCCGTTCCGTGGTCTACTATGGACAGGATACGCTCAAGGACGGCGGAACCCGCTACGATGAACTTGGCGTCTTCCTGCCGCTGGAACATTTTGCAGACCGGCTGGAACGCCATATGGAAACTGCCACCAAGATCGTTTACGGGGAGTAAGCACCCTGTAAACGGGTTCCCTTTTATGACCTCATACACAGCAAAACAAAACGCAGAGAGCTGAGACAGTTCTCTGCGTTTTGCTTTATAGAGGGAGAGAGGTGACACGCACGTCATGTGCAATAACGGAATGTCTTATCGGTGATGATACGGGCAAAAATCAGACCCAGCGGAAGTGACACGATGATAAGGATGGCATTTGCAAACCATGTGGCTGAGTCGGTCAAAGACATGATGCCCAGATTGTAAATGGCACGGTAGAAATACAGCCCCGGAACCATAATGACGATGGAAGGAACCGTGACCGAGATACGGGGATAGCCTGCGGCACTCTTCAGGCAGGATGCCAGCAGACCGGCCAGCAGCGCACCCAGAAACGCAGCCACAGCGGGCGGGAACCCGGCAAGGCTGACCAGTTCCAGCCGGAATGTGTTCGTCACGGCACCGATGAGGGCTGCACAGACCGCCAGATTCCGGGGGCTGTTGAACATCAGTGAGAAACCGAATACGCCGCCAAAGCTCGTCAACAGACGGAACACGATCTCTTCCGGAACCGTCAGGCTCAGGGCCGGGAACTGTACCGGCTGCAAATGCAGCAGAAGTGCCATGATCCATGCCGTCATGGTAGCCACCAGAATGATAAGCATGGCGTAGGCAAGGCGTTCCAGCCCGGAACGCATATCTAGCTTGGCAAGGTCGATACCGCTGGTAATGAACGGAAAGCCCGGAATGATAAAGAGCATGGAGCAGATGTAGCCTGCCTCATGCTGTATCGATACGGCAAACAACACCTCAGCCAGCTTCAGCAGGACAGCATACACGAGGCTTGCCGAACAGACTGAAGCCGTGATGCCCAGAAACAGAGTGAAATGGTGTTTTGTCAGCTTGCAGCGCACAAAGTTGCCGATGCCTGCGCCGCAAAAGGCAAACAACATCTCGATTGGGCCGCCGCCCAGTAAAAAGGTGAAGCACCCGCAGGCCAGTGCTGCCGCAAAACCAAGCGCAGTAGGGGAATACAGACCGTGGATGCGCTCGATCTCATCGAGGTGACTGTGCAGTTCTTCGCCAGTCATGAATTTTCCTTCCCGGTCAAAGTCGTTGACGAAATGTTCCAACCGATTCAGGCGGGAGGTGTTCACACCCGTATTTGTCAGGCAGAGCGACTGGGTATAGCACTGATCTCCATCAAAACAGGTGAACTCGATGGACAGCAGACCGATGTCTGCCGTTGTCGTAACGCCCAGTTCCCGCGAGAGGGTATTCATAGAACTTCGGACACGCCATGCACCCGTGCCGCATTCCAGCAGCATCAACCCGGTGCGGCCAATGACAGATGCCTTTTCTACAAGCCCTGCCTCCGTGATGGGGATGCCTTTGCTGGCCGACGCATAGTCGTGCCAGTAGACTTCCATGTGATTTTTGATGATCTCACTTTGCCGCTGTCCCATACCGGAAAGCCTCCTTTGTGATATGGGAATACCGCAGTCCATCAAGACTGCGGTGCTATTATAAAAGAATTTGCAGCGTGGGTAAAACGTATCTTGAATATGCCTGCAATGCGGATCCGGTATCACAGAAAAAACTTGTGTTTTTGTTCCATCTGCGATAGGATGATAAAAAGCCATCGGGAGGGATCCGCTATGACCTTGCAGCAGCTTCGTTATGTTACCACCGTAGCCGACACCGGCACGATCAGCCGGGCGGCACAGCAATTCTATATTTCACAGCCCAGCCTGACGAATGCCATCCGAGAGTTGGAGCAGGAAGTTGGGTTGACCATTTTTCACCGCACCAACCGGGGTGTGGCTCTGACTCCGGAGGGAGAAGAGTTTCTGGGATATGCTCGGCAGGTGCTGGCTCAGATAGAACTCATCGAAGAGAAATATCTTGGCTCGGCCCCGGTCAAGCATCAGTTTTGCGTGTCGGCCCAGCACTATTCCTTTGCCGTGGAAGCCTTTGTGGAACTGTTGAAAGAATACGGCGGAGAGGAATACGATTTCCGTATCCGAGAGACGCAGACCTACGAGATCATTGAGGATGTGGCACAGCGCAAAAGCGAGATCGGCCTGTTGTATCTCAATGACTTTAATCGCACGGCGCTGCAAAAACTGCTACGGGGGGCGGATTTGGATTTTACGCCCCTGTTTACCGCCCACGCGCATGTGTTCCTCAGCAGCGATCACCCGCTCTCCGGTGCCCGGGCAGTGTCTTTTGACGATTTGGCGCCGTATCCTTATTTGTCCTTTGAGCAGGGGGATCACAATTCCTTTTATTTTTCAGAGGAAATCTTCTCTGATTTTGAACGCAGGAAAAATATCCGTGTGCGGGACAGAGCGACACTGTTCAATCTGCTGATCGGCCTGAACGGTTACACCGTGTGCAGCGGCGTGATCGATAAAAAATTAAACGGAAAAGATATTATCGCCGTGCCACTGGCAGATGAGAGTGACATGCGGATCGGTTATATCACACACAGAAAAGGAATGCTCAGCAGACTGGGTACTACCTACCTGGAAGCACTGCAGAAGTATTTAGGATGAATGGGTTGTCCATAGCTTTAAACTATGGACAACCCTTATTTTTACGTATTTTGCGGATTTCATCATTTCTCTTATAATGAGGACAATTCAAAAAACGACAAAACAACAAAGAAATGGAGAGAATGACAATGAGCAATTTACAGACACCTTTTCGCTATGATTTCGTAGGAAGTTTTTTAAGACCGGAGAAGCTGAAGAAAGCAAGAAGACAGTTCAATGAAGGAAAGATCGATGCTGCGGCACTGAAGAAAGTGGAAGATGAAGCCATCACAGAGCTTGTGAGCAAGATCAAAGAGCTGGGCTATCATGTGATCACAGACGGTGAATTCCGCAGAGCCACCTGGCATCTGGATTTCATGTGGGGATTCGACGGCATCGGCCATACCCCTACCAAGACGGGACTTCCGTTCCACGGCGAGGCGGCCATGGTGGATGATACCTATATTGTAGGCAAGATCGGACTGACCGGGGAGCATCCTTTTGTAGATCATTTCCGGTTTGTAAAAGCATTAGAGGATGAAAATACCGTAGCAAAGCAGACCATACCTTCTCCCGCCCAGTTTCTGGCACAGTTTACCATGCCCTTTAACCGAGGCTGCACAGAGAAGCATTATCCGAATGAGCAGGAACTGGTAAATGACATCGTGGCGGCCTACGGAAAAGTGATCGATGATCTCTATGCGGCAGGATGCCGGAACTTACAGCTGGATGACTGCACCTGGGGCATGTTCGCAGACAAGATCGGTCATACCCTGTACGGAACCACCAGAGAGGGAATTGTGGAGTTCCAGAAAGCCCACAAGGATATTAACAATAAGGTGATCGCCAATGCACCGAAGGATATGATCATCAACACCCATGTATGCCGCGGTAATTTCCATTCCACCTACGCAAGCGAGGGTGCCTATGATTCCGTAGCGGATATCCTGTTCGGAGAAGAGGATGTGAATGCCTATTTCCTGGAGTTTGATGATGAGAGATCCGGCGGTTTCGCACCTTTGGCCAAGGTATCCGGGGAGAAAAAGGTCGTTCTGGGACTGATCACTACCAAGTCTTCCGTACTGGAGGACAAACAGCTTGTCATTGACAGAATCCATGATGCGGCAAAATACATTCCACTGGAAAGATTATACTTAAGCCCCCAGTGCGGATTTGCTTCCTGCGAGATCGGCAACAAGCTGACCGAGGAAGAACAGTGGGCAAAACTCCGACTTGTGAAAGAGGTGGCGGAGGAAGTCTGGGGAAAATAAATAAACGTGGTTCCGGCGATTACCAGAGAGGTGGTCGCCGGAATTTTAGTTATATTCAATTGTCTCATTTTTCTGGATAGGCTATAATATACCTATGGTTATCCCTGTTTAACATTTTCTAAATGGGGATTTTTGAAATATTTTGAATATGAAAAATAATACGGAGGAAGCAGAAACATGAATAAACAAACAGCCCATTACCATCTTCCCGGCCTGTTTGAATTCTATGAATTATACAGAATGTTCCTGCCGTTGTTTCGGGAGCATCGGGAATATTTTTACGACTGGTGCGACATCGGTTCCATCTACGGAGCCCCGCCGGACTGCATCTGGGGAGGCGGCCGGGTCTCACTGGAGAATCACGACGCAGGAGAAGTGCTGGCACTGTTACAGGAATACGGGATCTCAGCCCGTCTGACCTTCAGCAATTCAAAGCTTATCGAAGAACATCTTTCCGACAGAAAATGCAATGAACTCTGTGCCCTGTTTTCGGAAAATACAGAGCCGGAAAACGGCGTGATCGTCCATTCGGAACTGCTGTTACAGTATTTGAAAAGTCATTATCCGCAACTTTATCTGATATCCTCCACCACAAAAGTACTGACGGATTTTGAAGCGTTAAAAAAGGAAGCAGACAGAGAAGATTTTCGCTACGTCGTACCGGATTTCCGCCTGAACAAGGCTTATGAAAAATTAAATACGCTGACAGAATCACAGAAAGACAAAGTGGAGTTTTTGTGCAATGAGTGCTGCTATTTTGGCTGCAAGGACAGGAAGGAATGCTACGAAGCCGTCAGCCGCAGGAATCTGGGAGAGGAGCCGGATTTTAGTTGTACCTCACCGGGGGCGGAGGAGGGCTATCGTTTCTCCAAAGTTATGAAAAATCCCGGATTTATCAGTGTGGGAGATATTCAGAAGATCTATCTGCCTATGGGATTTTCCAATTATAAGATCGAGGGCCGAGGACTGGGCAGTGCACTGGTTCTGGAATTTTTACTGTATTATATGACGAAACCGGAGTACCAGCTGCAGGTCAGAGAAGAAATCTATCTGGACAATATGCTAGATCTGTTTTAATTATTTGAGTCACCACCTCATAAATGAGCAAAATCAGCTGCGTAGCAGATGGCGGCAGGGTCGTTGCTGTGGGAACTCTGGAGCAGATCAAGGCAGATGCCGATAGCATTACGGGAAAATATCTGTAAAAAATCAAAAACCCGGATACGGCAGAGGCATCCGCTCACCGTACCCGGGTTTAAAAAACTGATTTTTACAGAATCGCCTGCTCCAGCTTCTCACGGAAGTCTGCTTCGGACATGGCGCCAACGAAGTTGGCCACGGGTTGTCCGTCTCTGAAGATCACAAAATTCGGAATGCTTGCCACGCGGTACTTCTGGGCGATGGTCATGTTCTCATCCACATTGATCTTGCCGACCTTTACTTTTCCCTCGTAAGCTTCTGCCAGCTTTGCCACGGTAGGAGCCATCATCTTGCAGGGATTGCACCAGTCTGCGTAGAAATCTACCAGAACGGGCAGAGGGGAGTTCAGAACTTCTTCCTCAAAATTAGCAACGGTAAACGTATATTCCATAAGTATCCTTCCTTTCTGTTATCTGTTGTTGATAGTATCTCAAAAATAAGATTCTATATTCGGGGCCTTATCTGTAAATAATATATTTGCAGATGGGATTGCCAACGGAGGAAAACTTTTCCTCGTATTCGGTCATGACGTTCCCCTCCATCAGCGCGGCATCGTTATGCAGATCGTAGGTGATCACCTGCGCTTTCCATCCAGCGGGCTCCAGTTCCTCTACTGCAAAATCAAACAACGGGCGGTTGTCTGTCTTGAATTCCAGCGTACCCTCTTTTTTCAGAATCACATCATAGCGGGCCAGAAACTGTCTCGAAGGAAGTCTTCTCTTCGCATGACGGTCCTTGGGCCAGGGATCGGAGAAATTCAGGTAGATGCGGTCTACCTCACCTTTTCCGAATACCTTATCGATATCCTCCGCATCCATACGGATGAATTTCAGGTTGGGAAGCTCGTCCTCTTCCATTTTCTGGATCGCGCGGAGCAATACGCTGGAATATTTTTCAATTCCCACATAATTAATCTGCGGATTCTGCTTTGCAAGGGTATTTAAGAAACGTCCTTTTCCCATACCGATCTCAATATGGATCGGATGATCGTTTCCGAAAATCTCATGCCAGGTTCCGGGGCATGCTTCCAGGGTATCTTCCGGTACGGCATAGGGACTTTCCGCAATAACTTCCCGGGAACCGGTAATATTTCGTAACCTCATGGTAATCTCAGCCTTTCTTATAGTAATCTGTATTGTCAATGTACTTTATCTGAGAAAGCTTGTCAAGTCACAGGCCGGGGGATTATACTGGCAGTAGGAGGAGAAAATTTATGAAATGGATGATTGCATCGGATATTCACGGATCGGCATATTACTGTCGAAAACTGTTGGAAGCATATACGGAGGAAGGGGCCGACAGGCTGCTTTTACTGGGGGATATTTTATACCACGGCCCCAGAAATGATCTGCCCAGAGATTATGCGCCCAAGGAAGTGATCGCTTTATTGAACGAGCGGAAAAATGATATCTATTGTGTACGCGGTAATTGCGATACGGAGGTGGATCAGATGGTGCTGGAATTTCCGGTGCTGAGTGATTATTGTGTACTTGCGGAGGGGACGCAGGCAATCTATGCCACCCATGGACATATCTATAATGAGCAGAAACTGCCGCCATTGCATTCCGGAGATATTTTACTGCACGGTCATACTCATGTGCCGAAATGCGTTGTTCATGAGACAGAGCAGTATATCTGCATGAATCCGGGGTCCGTGTCGATTCCCAAGGAAGAAAGCTGGCACGGATACATGATCTGGGAAGGCAAAAATTTTGTGTGGAAAGACTTCGACGGACGGGAACATTTACGGTATTCCGTATAGAGAATGACAGCGTTCGCAGAAGGTCTTAAAAAGAATTAAAAAATAGAGATAAGACTTTGGTTTTTAGGTAAAATGGTGTATGATAAAGAATGCGCATTATCATACACCATTTTATTTTGAAGATATCAGGAAGGATTTATACATGCAGTTTTTCAGGCATTTTTCATATAGAAGTTTTTTAACCAGGGCAGTGATGGGAATCAGCGCTCTCTGCCTTTTTGCATCTCAGGGGCTTAGTGTCTCTGCTGCAACGATCAAAGAAGAGAACATCGCCCACAATCAGGCACTGGCCATTCAGTCCAATGAAGTGGCAAACTGGCCTACGGGACCGGTAGTCAGCGCAGAATCCGCCATTTTGATGGATGCGGATACCGGAGCGATCCTTTATGCCAAAAATATCCATCAGCAGGAATACCCTGCCAGTACCACCAAAATTCTGACAACATTGATCGCATCCGAGCGCTGCAGCATGGATGAGATCGTGGATTTCTCCTATGATGCGGTACACGATATTGATCCCGGAAGCAACCATATCGCTATTGAGCCCGGCGAGCAGCTGACCATGGAGGAATGTCTGAATGCCATTCTGATCCGCTCCGCCAATGAAGTTTCTTTCGCGGTAGCAGAGCATATTTCCGGAACGACTTGGCAGGACTTTGCACCGATCATGAATGAAAGAGCCAAGGAACTGGGGTGTGTTGATTCCAATTTCGTCAATCCCAACGGACTTCCCAATGAGGATCATTACACCAGTGCCTATGACCTGGCGATGATCGGAAGAGCTTTTTTTGCCAACGAAGCGCTGTGTAAAATGACAATGACACATATGCTGCACATTTTGCCGTCGGAACGCCAGCCGGATGATATTATGGAAGTCAACAAGATGGAGCTGATCCCCGGCGGTAAATATGCATATCCGTATCTGGTAGGCTGTAAGACCGGTTACACCGATGTTGCCCGCAGTACACTGGTGTCCTGTGCGGAAAAAGACGGCATGAAGCTGATCTGTGTGGTCATGAAAGACGAAAATCCGAATTACTATGAAGATACAATCGCTCTGTTTGATTATGGTTTCAGCAATTTTCAGAGAGTGAACATTTCTCAGACAGAGACCAAGTATAATATTGAGAATGCAGGATCTTTTTACAGTGGGAATGATATTTTCGGCAACTCCAAACCGATTCTGGAACTGAACCAGACGGACAGCATCACTTTGCCGAACACCATCACCTTTCAGGATGCGGTGTCCAGTATTTCCTATGATAATACAGAACCAGGACAGGTGGCTGTGATCACTTATACTTACAATGATGTGGTACTGGGAACGGCATCCCTGGACTTTACGGCAGCGGAAAAGGGCAGTAGTGTCTTCCGGGAAAATACGGCAGAGACCACGGAGTCTGCAGAGGAAAGCGGTGCAACCGATGAAACGCAGTCAGGCACAACGACCACAGAGGCAGACAATACAGAGACAACCGAAACAGCAGGAGATAACACCGGAAACAATGGTGGAATTCCAACGGTTGCACAGGAGACATCCCCGGAGGAGGAAAACAGCACTTCCGGCGGTCCTGCGGTTATTTTCATTAATGTGGTAAAAGTATTTTTCTGTATCGTGGGAATTGCGGTATTGATCTTCCTTGCACTGTTATTACGTACGTTTTTCAAGAATTATCATTTTGCCCACCGCAGTACCCGCCTGACCTGGAGATTTAACCGCAGAAGAAATCGTTCCAGATCCCGGTATCGTTCGGTGGATCAGGATCTTCGTAACAGACGCAAAGAAGCAATCCGACAGGCGAAAAAACGTCAAAAGCCCAAGAAGTCATCCCACTTTCGTGGGTAGTATTCCGAAGGGGAGATTTCCACACATTTTGCCCAGTTTGATTTTGACATATCAATGGGTACTATGGTACACTGAATAAGAAAAAAGTGGGGTAGTGTACCCGGGGAAATGAGAAGCTTAGGATAAGAAAAGGTTAAGGGAGCGAAATACCTTGGATAAGAGTGAATATAAATTAAGAGCGGAAGAAATCAAAGACTTGATCAGCCGTGGGGAGTATGCGCAGGCTGCGGAGATTGCGGATACCATTGACTGGCGCAGAGTCAAAAGTGTTATGATGCTGTGCACTATCAGTGACCTTTACAAGATCAATCGAAGATACGAGGATGCCAGAGATATGCTGCTTCTGGCATATGAACGCCGTCCGGGAGGAAGGACGATCTGCTATTCTCTGTGCGAACTTTCCATTAAAATGGAAGAGTATGTACAGGCTATCGAGTATTACAAAGAGTTTGTGCAGGTAGCGCCCAAGGATCCCGGCAGATATATTTTGCAGTACAAATTATATGAGGCGCAGGATGTCAGTCTGGAAGAGCGCATTGCTGTTCTGGAAGAACTGAAAAAGAGAGATTACAGAGAAAAATGGGCATATGAGTTGGCTTATCTATATCATAGAGTAGGACTTGCTGCCAGATGTGTAGAGGAATGTGATGAGCTGATCCTTTGGTTTGGCGAGGGCAAATACGTTATCAAGGCAATGGAGCTGAAAATGCTCCATCAGCCGCTAACACCGGAACAGCAGGAAAAATACGATCATCGTTTTGACGCGCCCGGTACGCAGCAGTATTCTCAGAATTATGCGCAGGATCCCGGTTATGGACAGAACGAAACTTATGATCCGAATCAGGGCTATGTGCAAGACGGAAGTTATGACCCGAATCAGGGCTATGCACAGGGCGGAAGTTATGACCCGAACCAGGGCTATGCACAGGACGGAAGTTATGACCCGAACCAGGGCTATGCACAGGATGGAAGTTATGACCCGAATCAGGGCTATGCACAGGATGGAAGTTACGATTCCAATCCGGACAATGTGCAGGAGGGGGCTTATGATCAGGTGATTGATGACACCAGAGTCTATGAACCGGTGCAGCCCCAGCAGGCACCCGCGCAGCCGGCGGAAGATGATTTCGACATTCATGTGAAGACCATGGATGTGGGACAATATAATACGATCAATCTACAGGAAGAACTGGCAGCAGGCCTGCGGGAGGTACTGAGTGAGGACCATGCGAAGGAGACTTCAGATTCCATTACCCGTTCTATCGTGGCACCCATGATCGATCCCGGGGATTCCGATACGGAGTCTCTGGACTATCCGGAGATCGCAGATGTCAGTGAAGACGATCTGGAGCCGGAGACGGAGCAGATGGAGAGCTCGGAAGTATTCTTTGGGGAGACCGGAGAAATCGGCGATCTGTCACAGGTGCCCCAGGTAGAGACGGAAGAGATTCTGCCGGAAGAGCCTGTTGTTGCTAGAAGAACCGATGTAGTACCGGAGCTATCCGAAGTACAGAAGACACCGGAAGTACAGGAAGTCGTGAAGGAACCGGAAACACAGAAAGTACCGGAAGCTCCCGTAGAGCCACCCAAGGAACTGGCCGATGTGCTGGCACAGGAATCCGACGGTCAGATCAGCCTGGTAATGCCGGAGGCAGAGAGCATTGAGAAACAGATCACCGGCCAGATGAATATCGAGGATATTCTGGCAGAGTGGGAACGCAAGAAGAAGGAGAACCTGGAGAAGAGAGAAGAAGAGGTTCGCCAACATGTATTACAGCAGACCGGAGCCATGTTCACGGAGTTTGAGCAGGCGGTAAGAGACGGATTGCTGGAAAAACTGGAAAAAGAAAAAGCTGCGGACACGGCAGATACCGTGGCAGAAGATACAACAGATACCGATGAAGTAGAAGAGCTGGAAGAGATCACGGAAGAGCCTGCCACAGAGGAACCCGTGGAAGAACTGACGGAGGCTGCTCCTGCAGAGGAAGCGGAACAAGAGCCTGTAGAAGAGCTTCCGGAAGAGGATACTGTAGAAGAACTCGCGGAAGAACCTGCATATGAGCCGGAAGCAGAAGAATTTGAGGAACCTGCGGAACCGGAAGCAGAAATCTATGAGCAGGAAGAAATCGTAGACGAGGAACAGGCAGAACCGGAAGAAGCAATGGATGACGAGCCTGTAGAGGAGCCTACGGCGGAAGCAGTAGAATCGGCAGATGAGGAAACAGCCAGGGAAGAGATAGAACTGACGGCTGAGGAAACACCGGAAGCCGGGGAAGCACCGGAACAGCCGGAGCGCCCCGCAGTAGAGCGAGACAAAGCAAAGGTTCGTGCGCTTACCAGAGAAGAGAGAGAGCTGTACGCACCCTTTATCCAGAGCAGATCTGCCAGAGAGCAGTTAGTCAAGGCCATTGATAATATCAGTCTGGCAGCCTACACCGGCAACGTGATCATCACTGGAGAAGAGGGTATGGATACCTTATCTCTGGCGAAGAACATGGTTCGCGAAATTCAGGCAACCGACAGCAATTTCTCCGGAAAAGTGGCAAAGATCTCTGGACATGCATTGAATAAAAAGGATACTGCAGATACCTTATCCAAGCTGAAAAACGGCGCGCTGATCATCTGCAAGGCATCCGAAATGAACGATGCTACGGCAAATGTACTTCACAAGGCATTGCAGCAGGAGAGTCAGGGAATCGTAATTATTCTGGAAGATACGAAGAGGGATATTGATAAATTCCTCGAGAAACATGAAAAATTGAGAGAGTGCTTTACCGCACGAATGGATGTGGAAGCCCTCAGCAATAACACACTGGTGGCATTCGGCAAACAGTATGCACGGGAGATGGAATACTCTATTGACGAACTCGGAGAGCTGGCGTTACATACCAGAATCGAAGATATGCAGACGATAGATCATGTGGTTACGGTAGTGGATGTAAAGCAGATCGTGGATGAAGCGATCGCTCATGCAAATAAAAAGACATTGAAGCATTTCTTCGATGTCCTGTTTGCCAAGAGATATGACGATGAGGATATGATCATCCTCACCGAGAAAGACTTTGTATAGCGGGAGGCGCGGTCATGACGAAGGAGAAGGTATTTATTTCCGAAGCAGATCAGTATCTTTTTGCCCAGGGGACCCATTATGATATTTACAAAAAACTGGGTGCACATCTGTCGGTGGAAGACGGCGTGCAGGGAGTCTATTTCGGAGTATGGGCACCAAATGCAGCACAGGTGAATGTCATTGGCACATTCAATGAATGGAATGAGGAATCCCATCCCATGCAGAAGCTGGGAGAAGGCGGTATCTGGGGGCTGTTCATTCCCGGCGTGGAAGAGGGAACGATGTATAAGTTCCTGATCTATGCAAGGGATGGCAGAAAGCTCTACAAAGCAGATCCTTTTGCCAATTATGCGGAGTACCGGCCGGGTACGGCATCTATCGTCACCGATATTACAGGCTTTGACTGGAGAGATTCCAAGTGGATGGAAGCCCGGGACAAAAAGGATATGAATAAAGAGCCTATGGCGATCTACGAATGCCATATTGGTTCTTTTATGAAGCATCCTAACAACGGTACCGCCGAAGGATTCTACAATTACCGGGAGTTTGCGGACCGGATCATAGAATATCTGAAGGAGATGAAGTATACCCATGTAGAACTGATGGGTATTGCAGAGCATCCGTTTGACGGTTCCTGGGGATATCAGGTGACCGGCTACTATGCACCGACTTCCCGTTACGGAGCGCCGAAAGATTTCATGTACCTGATCAACGAACTGCACAAGGCCGGAGTCGGCGTGATTCTGGACTGGGTACCTGCGCATTTTGCAACTGATGCCCATGGCTTGGCTGAATTTGACGGTCAGTGCATTTTTGAACATCCCGATCCCCGTCTGGGAGAGCATCCCGAATGGGGAACCAAAATCTTCAATTACGGCAAAAATGAAGTAAAGAACTTCCTGGTAGCCAATGCCTTGTTCTGGCTCAGAGAGTTCCATGTGGACGGCATCCGTGTAGATGCGGTGGCATCCATGCTATATCTGGATTATGGTAAAAAAGAAGGTGAGTGGCTGCCGAATAAATTCGGTGGCAACAAGAATCTGGAGGCCATTGAGTTCTTCCACCATCTGAATTCTGTCATCCGTGGAACGTATCCCGGATTTGTGACAATTGCCGAGGAATCCACGGCGTGGCCGAATGTGACCAGCGATATCGGAGGCGAGGGATTAGGCTTCTCCTTTAAATGGAATATGGGCTGGATGCATGATTTCTGTGAATACATGAAGCTGGATCCTCTGTATCGTAAGGGCAATCATTACGCTATGACCTTTGCCATGAGCTACAATGACAGTGAGAACTACATTCTGCCCTTGTCTCATGACGAAGTGGTACATCTGAAGTGTTCCATGGTAAATAAGATGCCAGGTTATACTGCGGATAAATACGCAAATCTGCGTGTGGGCTATACCTACATGTTCGGACATTCCGGCAAAAAGCTGCTGTTCATGGGACAGGATTTCGGACAGGAGCGTGAGTGGAGTGAAGAGCGCGAACTGGACTGGTATCTGTTAGGTGAGAAGCTGAATCAGGGCGTACATACCTATGTAAAGGAACTGTTGGAACTGTACCGCAAGTATCCTGCAATGTATGAGATCGACAATACCTGGGACGGTTTCGAGTGGATGAATGCGGATGATGCAGAACACAGCACCTATTGCTTTGTGAGAAAATGTTCCAGCAGCAAGAACAAGCTGCTGTTTGTATTGAATATGACTCCGATGAAATGGGAGAATTATATCGTACCCGTGCCGAAAAAGAAGAAATATAAGCTGCTGCTCAACAGCGATGAGGAGCGTTTCGGCGGCTGGGGCAATGAAATTCCCGCAGAGATCATGGCAGAGAAAAAGCCTTACCATTACAAGGATTATTCTATCAGCTTTGATCTGCCCCCTTACGGAGCTGCTGTATTTCTGTTCTAAGTCCGGTTAAGAAATTATAAGAAACGACCGAAATAAAAGATGAGTGTGACCCAAAGGTGCACTCATCTTTTTTCTTAACTATTCAGAGACATGTAAATATCACTAAGGCCTCTTTGAATGCTTGCATTCGTAAGAGGATTTAGTGATATTTATAGGGCGATATAGCCTCAATGGGCAAAAGGAAAGCTCTGAAAGAGCGATTTTGCGAATGAGTCTCTGAATAGTTATTTCAAGAGTTATTACCAGGAAGGACGACAAGCGTGAAGATAACATTTCAGAATCAGACGGTAACTGATACAGAAAATAGAACAGAAAGTATCCAGACGGAGAAAAATACCTGGGGCAGAGATAAAATACAGCGCAATAAAAAAAGTGTGAATGCAAATACTTTTGGAGCCGTATACGAGAGTGGGCAGATCCCAATGCCTGTGGGAAATGAAGAGAATAATAAGGGAAAATCCCTGATTGAACTACAGCAGGATGCCGGGAACACCAATGTGGCATTACAGCAGGATTACATGACACTACTGTCACATACTATGTCCCAGGAGGATTATGCGAAGGCTTGTGAGGACGGATTTGACCCCAGAGAACTGGATCAGGATACCGCAGTTACCATCGTGGACAGGATCAAAGCAGAACTGGTGCGTTCCGGACAGAACATTGCCGGATACACGGACGACATAGATCTGGACACCCTGGCGGCAGCTGTGGGCAGCGATACACTGGCACAAAGTATTGAAGAACAGTTCCGGGCAACGGATATACCTCTGACTCCTGAAAATGTAGATGAATTAAAAACCGCCTGGGAGCTGGCATCTTCTCTGCAGCAGCCCCAGGAAGGCGAGGTCGGGTATCTTGTAGATAATGGATTGGAGCCGGAGATCTGGAACTTGTATGTGGCAGAGAACAGCGGCGCGAAAGTACAGCAGAATACCGTACCGCAGGAACTGCAGGACCAGATGGATAAGGTGATCACGGATGCCGGCCTGCCGGTCAATGATGAGAACCGCCAGAAAGCGCAGTGGCTGGTGGGAGCAGGTTTGCCGCTGACAACGGATACCTTGCAGCAGCTGGCAGAACTGGATACGATTGACTATCCCGTCAGTGAGGATGCTTTTGCACAGGCAGCGGCATCGGCACTCGCGGAGGGGAAATCCCCTGTTCATGCGAATCTGGCACGGCAGGAAAATATATACGAGAAAGCCACAGAAATGGTACAGGACTGGTTCTCGGATGCAAAATGGGATGTCACGGCGGAGAATCTGGCGGCCAGAAAACAACTGGAAGAGATCCGGCTGCGCATGACAGCGGAAGTGAATGTGAAACTCTTACAGAGTGATTTTTCCATTGATACGGCCCCTATGGAGCAGCTGATCGAAGCACTGCGTAGAGCGGAGGCAGAAGTTGCGGATAAGTATTTCCCCAACGATGCGGATGCCGTGGCAAAATATGAGATCTATACACAGACCGTACAGGTGACAAACGAACTGCCGGGACTGCCGGTCAGCGTGTTGGGACCCTATAGCCTGGAACAGAAAGCTTCGCAGGATACCGTGGCAGAATTTCACAGCGAAGGTAAGGCGTTGCAGACGGCCTATACAGAAGCAAATGAACGTTATGAGACACTGATGACAGCCCCCAGAAGAGATCTGGGGGACAGCATCCGCAAGGCATTTTCCAATGTAGATGACATTCTGACAGATATGTCATTGGATAAAACACTGGAGAACCAGCGGGCGGTCCGCATCCTCGCGTATAACCGGATGGAGATTACTGCAGAAAATATCGAAAGAGTCAAAGAAGCAGACAAACAGGTCACTGCAGTGATTGAGAAACTGACACCGAAGAATGTATTGCAGATGATTCGGGACGGCGTAAATCCGTTGGAGAAGACTTTTGGGGAACTGGAGTCCTATTTTGCCGAAAATCCTCAGAGTTATGAGGAAGAGGCGGAGGACTACAGCCGTTTCCTGTATCAGCTGGAACAAAAGAAAGATATCACGGAGAATGAGCGGAAAGCTTATATCGGTATCTATCGTATGGTACACCAGATTGAGAGAGAAGATGGTGCCGCAGTAGGTGCGGTGGTAAATACCGGCGCAGAATTGCAATTTTCCACACTCCTGGCAGCTTCCAGGAGCAGAAGAACCTCCCATATGGACTGGAAAGTGTCGGATGATACCGGACTGACACAGGAAGTACGTTTATCGGAGAACAATATTTCAGAGCAGATTTCTGTAGGGATGGCAAAAGAAATATTGACAGATGTGTCACAAGACACTGAGAGCAGAGACGCATATTATCAGGAATGTCTGCAGCAGATGCGGGAAGCGGTAGAGACCGAACCGGGAGCAGCACAAATGTTGGAAAGGGGAGAGGTAAATACCAGTACTTCTAACCTGCTGGCAGCTCAGGCTCTGCTGGAGGATCCGGCGGAACTGTTCAGCGACCTGCAACGCTATCGTAAGAAATACAACAAAGAGAAAGAAATACCTGTGGCGGTAACCGGAGAGGAGCCTGCCGGAACAGAAGCCTCCGGATTGTGGGAACAGCTGGATCAGCAGAATTTTGCAGATGATTACCGGACCATGCTTCAGGATGCTTTACAGGAGACAGAGACGATCAGTCTGGAACAGGCAGAGAGCCATCTGGATGTGAAACAGTTACAGCTGGTACACAAACAGCTGCGCCTTGCAGGAAATCTTCAGAACAGGCAGGAGTATTTCCTACCGATGTATCTGGGAGACCAGCTGGCAGGAGTGCACCTTACCCTACAGCAGGGAACCGGAGAGACCTCGGCTGTGGATATCCGGGTAGATGCGGGAGACGAACAGCTGGAAGCGCATTTACAGGTCAACGGAGAACACATCGAAGGTTATCTCGTAGGAAATACCCCGGAAGAGGTTACGAAACTGGAAAAGACCTCCGATATATTCCTTGAATGGATTCAGACAGATACCTCTGCAGACTGGAAAGCGGAAAAGCTTTCTGTTGTCAGCTCCCGGGATATGACAAGGATGGCTGCCGGTGAGACGCAAAATGCAGAAACAATAGAGAGCCGGGCAGATGCGGCGCAACTGTACCGCCTGGCAAAAGGATTCCTGCAGGCTGTCGCAGACAGCAGCGGAAAGTAAGGAGTAACAACACATGAGAATTAATTACAATGTATCGGCAATGTTATCCAACAATGCCTTATCTACCAATGATGACCTGCTGTCCAAATCATTAGAGAGACTTTCTTCCGGATTAAAGATCAATCATGCAAAGGATAATCCGGCAGGACTGGCAATGTCCAAACGTATGAATGCCCAGATCGAGGGCCTGTCCGTGGCAAACCAGAATGCCAGCGACGGCGTATCCATTATCGAGATTGCAGATGGCGCCATGACCGAGATCAGTGAGATGCTGCAGCGAATCAATGAGCTCTCCGTCAAGGCTGCGAACGGTATAATGACGGATGATGACCGTGCAACGGTACAGGATGAAGTAAAGCAACTGAAAGAGGAAATCACCAGAATTTCTGACGTAACAGAGTTCAACGGACAGAAACTGCTGAATGGGGAGTACGATCTGAAGGGATATACCAACAAGCAGGAAGTTAAGGTGAACTACTATTCTACCGATGTGCCGGTAAAAGAATATACCATAAAGTCTATACCGCTGACAAAGGATGCGGACGGCAATATTGTGCTGGACGGAGATGTGACGTTCGGAGATGGTTTCCCGGATGCGAAGACACTGAAGACTGAACTGAAGGATGATCTTTTGACTATCACCGGAGAAAACGGATTTGAGATGCGCCTTGATGTGAGCGGAACTTTGAATGGAGCACAGACAGGAACAACGGTTAAGGATCTAAAGATCAATGCCACAGGTATCGGCGCTATGCGTTTACAGATCGGAGCTAATGAGCATCAGGTGCTGGAAGTAAATATTCCGGCTGTTTCCCTGCAAAATATGGGAATTGAGAATGTTGATGTCAGCACTGCAGAAGGTGCGGACGATGCCATTGATCGCGTAGACGGCGCCATCAAATATGTATCTTCCGTTCGCGGCAGACTGGGGGCATTCCAGAACCGTCTGGAATCTACGATCAACAGTCTGGATATTACCAGCGAAAATATGACTTCCGCATATTCCCGTATCATGGATGTAGATATGGCGGAAGAAATGACTTCTTATACGACTTATCAGATCCTGGCACAGGCAGGAACCTCCATGCTGGCACAGGCCAACGAGAGACCGTCTCAGGTACTGCAGTTGTTACAGTAGGAAAGTTCTGAATAAGAGGGCATGGCAGAATGACAAAAGAATGCAAACAACAATTTACACTTCGGATTACACAGGCGAATTCCACGCAGTTGATCGTGATCCTGTATGAAATGACCTTACAATATCTGGCAGACGGAGAGCAGGCAGTAGATGATGCCGGACTGGTGGAAGCTGTTCATAGAGCCAGGGGATGTATCAAAGAGCTCCTGAACTCTCTGCACAGAGAATACAGCCCGGCAGGAGAGCTTTCCAGACTGTACCTGTTCTGCCTTCGCAGACTTGCTGTATGTGAAGTCCGCAGAGACCGCACAATATTGGAAGAGATTCGCAAAGTGATCGCACCTCTCTGCGATGCGTACAGGCAGATCCAGGATCAGGATACTTCCGGCCCGGTGATGAACAATTCTCAGACAGTATATGCCGGACTGACTTACGGCAGGAACCAGTTAACCGAAAACATGGCTGACCAGGGCACGAATCGGGGAATGCTGGTATAGTGACTTTTCCTGTCTCACAGGCTGCGTGGAAGCTAGCTCGGTGAGATGCTGATACCTTTTTTGCAACGCATTGATCTCATAGATGTAACTGTCAATGAGATCACTTTCCAAAGCATTATCGAAACCCGCATAGGCGATTTCCAACGCCTGGCGGGTTTTTCTTATGGATTCTTTCAGATCTATGGGAGAGAAATCCTCTTCAATGATTTCCGGGGAGGCATCTGCCTGACTAAAAAAGATTTTCATAACATTAACCGTCCTTTCTGCTAACAGTATAGGAACAAAAAAGGAAAAATATACCTGACATGGAGGAAAACGGAAGACATTTTTACACGGAAAGAGGAATAGATTAGGATAAAGAATTGTCGGGAATGCGAGAACAACAGTGGAACATCCGGAAAATTTATTATGGCTGATAGCAGTGGCGGCATTATTGCTGCTCATAAGCTTTTTGGGGAAAAAGGCAGAGTGGCTCCTCAATTTTGCATTGCGGGGCATTATGGGAACCATTGCCATTTATTTTATTAATATGGGTGTGACTTTCCTTGGATTTACTACAGTGGTTGGAATCAATGCAGTAAGTATTTTGACAACGGGAATCCTTGGAATTCCGGGCATTGTGATGCTGTACGGACTAAGTATTTATGAAATATTATAAAAAGGTGTTTTGACATACGGAAAGCGTGTAAAATAGCGTATTTCAGGATGACTGAAAATATGAGAAACAATTCTGTTTGTTAAAATGTACTAAAGTTTATCTTTTTACGAAAAAGGTATTGCCAGACGGAAAGTGAGCATTTATAATTCATCTTACAACCAATCGCGATGGTTGTTCAGAGCATCTTATAAGATCTTTTAGAATTTCTATTTTGGGATAGATTCATCCCGCATTACCAGAAGACTGATTTTGAATAGTTGGGAGGAAGGTGACGACAGGACTATACGCAGGAAAATAATGTGAAATCAGGAGAAGGAGATGAGATATTTGGGGTATTATGTATACTTTTGGCAATAGCTTGCTGTTTTGATTACAAAACGCACAGGATACCCAATTGGCTGATCGTATGCTGCATGTTTGCAGGCCTGGGGTATCGGTTGATCAGCGGCGGGTACAAAGGCGTTTTGGAATATCTGGCAAGTGCATTACTGACAACGATATTACTTTATTTTGTTTTTTGGATCGGAGCCATAGGAGCCGGTGATGTTAAGATGTTGGGAGTCTGTGCCGGTTTTTTTCCCTGGAATAAAGTACTTTATTTTCTGTTTTTCGCGCTCATGATTGCAGCAGTAATTGCACTTTTCAAAATGTATCTGGAACGCAATATGAAAGACCGTTTGTACTATTTGGGAGAGTACTTATGGGACGTATTCCGGTGTGGAAGATGGAAACTTTATTTTGCCGGAGAACGGGAAGGTGCCGGAGCAGGGATTTGCATGGCGGGACCGGTGTTCTGCAGTGCATTGATGTATATGGGAGGAATGTATTGATGGAACAAAAGGAACCGGTTCTGGTTCTGTATGACCGGGAGGAAGAATACGCGCGGCTTTTTTCAGAATACCTGAAGAGGCAAAAGGAATTGCCCTGGCAGATCCATACTTATACCAGGGCGGAAGAACTGTTGGCGGGAGAGAAAAGCGGGGAGGTAACAATGCTGGTGGTGGCGGAATCCTCCTGTGAGGAGGCATTGAACACATTACAGCCGACATGTCAGGCAATTTTAAATGAGAGCGGAACTCTCCGCTTTCATCAGTTTCCCAATATTAACAAATATCAGGAAGCGGGACAGGTGTGGAAGGAACTGTTGGCGTTGTATGTAGAGACGACGGGGATACGGATGCCGCTGTTATGTGCGGAATATAAGACCCGTTTTATCGGAATGTACTCTCCGGTTCACAGATGCCTTCAAAGTACGTTCGCATTGACTTTCGCACAGCTGATGGCAGAAAAACATCCCACGCTGTATCTGAATTTCGAACATTATGTGGGGATCATAGAATTGCTTCCGGAGAGACAGAACCGGGATCTGGCAGATCTGCTCTATTTTTTAGCAGGAGATGAAGGAAAATTTCCTCTTCGCATGCAGACGGTCATTCAGAGAAAAGGCAATCTGGATTATATTCCACCCATGCGGAACGGACAGAACCTGTTGGGGATCACCTGGGAAGAATGGAGAAGTCTGTTCCAGAGGATCGAGGAGCTGGGGAAATACGAATATGTCATTCTGGATCTGAGTGAAAGCATACAGGGGCTGTTGGATGTTCTGCAGATGTGTATCAAAGTATTTACGCTGACCAGAGAGGACAAGATGTCACAGTGTAAACTGGATCAATATGAACAGCTATTGTCACTATGCGAGAAAGAGGAAGTAAAGGGGAAGACCAGAAAGCTGAATTTGCCATACTTTCAGCGACTTCCCGCGGAAATGGAACAGTATACCAGAGGGGAACTGGCAGATTATGTGAGAAAAGAAATAGAGACATTGGAAGAGTAGAATAGGAGAAGGACAAATGGATTATTTAGAGCAGAGAAGAAAACTTCGTCAGATGGTACAGGAAAGACTGGATTATGGAAGAGATTATACGGATGAAGAAGTGGAGGATACGATCGATGAAGTACTGATGGAGCAGGAAAGTCTGGAGTTATGCCCGGTAGAATTGCGGAGACGTCTGCGTAAGGAATTGTTTGATTCCCTGAGAAGACTGGATATTCTGCAGATTTTTGTGGAGGACAGCTCTGTTACAGAGATCATGATCAACGGAATGGATCACATTTTTGTAGAACAGGATGGACAACTGCGGGAACTGGATCGAGCCTTTGATTCCGTGGAAAAATTACAGGATGTCATTCAGCAGATCGTGGCGGGGTGTAATCGCGTGGTCAATGAAGCGTCACCCATCGTAGATGCCCGGTTGAATAATGGTTCCAGAGTAAATATTGTCATGAATCCCATTGCTCTGAATGGTCCGATCGTCACGATCCGGAGATTCCCGGACAAGCCTGTCACCATGCAGAAGCTGATCGGTCTGGAAACCATTTCGCTGGAGGCAGCCCAGTTCCTGGAGACACTGGTGAAGGCGGGCTACAACATTTTTGTCAGTGGAGGAACGGGAAGCGGCAAGACAACATTCCTAAATGTTCTGTCCGGCTATATTTCGGCGGAAGAGCGGGTGATCACCATAGAAGACAGTGCGGAACTACAGCTGCAGGGTCTTCCGAATCTGGTTCGTTTAGAGACTCGTAACGGCAATACCGAAGGATGCAGAGAAATCGGAATCCGGGAACTGATCCGTTCGTCTCTGCGGATGCGGCCGGACCGGATCATTGTAGGAGAGGTCCGGGGACCGGAGGCTATCGATATGCTGCAATGCATGAACACCGGCCATGATGGGAGTATGTCCACCGGGCATGCCAACAGTGCCACGGATATGCTGGCAAGACTGGAAAATATGGTCCTGATGGGAATGGATCTTCCGCTGACGGCTATTCGCAACCAGATCGCCTCGGGAGTGGATGTTATTGTACATCTGGGGCGGATCCGTGATAAGAGTAGACGTGTCCTGGAGATCACGGAGGTAGTAGGTTGTGAGAATGGAGAAATACGCCTGAATCCTTTGTATCAGTTTGAAGAGCTGGGGGAAAACAGTGAAGGAAAAGTGGTCGGCAGGCTGCGGAGAAAAGGAGAATTACTTCATGAAGGAAAGCTTAAGGCAGCAGGATTATCATAAGGTTTTTCAGAAGCGGGGAGATTGCATACGGCTGCTGGCACAGACATCAGGGGTAGTTATATTTTTTGCCTGGTTTTTCTATCGCTCTATCTGGGCGGTTCCGTTATTGTTCCCTCTGGGGATTCTCTATTTTCGCAGGTGCGTCAACAGACAGTGTCGGAAGAACAGACAGGAACTGACCATGCAATTCAAGGAATGCATCTTGTCTGTGGCAAATTCTCTGAGAAGCGGATATGCGTTGGAAAATGCTTTTCTGGAAAGCCGGGAGGATATACGAATGTTGTATGGTGAGCATTCCGCCATGTACCGGGAACTGGAATTGATCCGCAGAGGAATGATACTGAATATCACGCTGGAAGAGTTGATCAGTGATCTGGCAGACCGGAGTGGCATTGAGGAAATTGAGCAATTTTCCGCTATTTTGAACATTGCCAAGAGAGGCGGTGGAAATGTCACGCAGATCATACGGACTACAGCAGAGGTGATCAGTAATAAAGTGGAAACCATGCAGGAGATGCTGACCATGTTACAGGGGAGAAGACTGGAACAGAACGTGATGGAGATCATGCCGTTTGGAATTTCTCTCTATATCGCAGCCGCTTATCCGGGATATTTTGGAACGCTCTACCATAATGGAATGGGTATCATAGTGATGACACTCTGCCTTGCAGTCTATGCAGGAGCATATCTGCTGGGTGAGAAGATACTGGATCGGATCGAGGAGGAACTGTAGAAAGAGATGATAGGTAAGAAAGGCATCCTGCGTTTTTTCTATAAGGTGACGATGGTCTGCTATAAAAAGCTACATTTGTGGAGAATTCCGATACCTGGAAGAGATAAGGTGCAAGCGGATCTGAATCGTATGCACCCGGGAGAAAATCCGCAGGAGTGTGTGACAGACTATTATGTGACAAAGCTGACACTTTCTGCAGTCATATTGATCGCAGGGATAGTGCTTGCCATTACAATGCATTACAGCAGTCGGGAAAGTCATGTCCTGCAGAATCAATGGGTGTATCGGGGATCTGGGGAAGAGGGCAGTCGGGAATACAGCATCACCGGACAGGTGGAGGACGGCGAGAGATATTCTTTCCAGATGGAAGTGATGCCTCGCAAGTATAGCCAAAGCGAATTGGAGAATTTGTACGAGCAGTTTGGGAGAGAACTGCCTCAGTTGATCCTGGAGAAAAATGATTCTCCCGATGAGATCAGAGAGAATCTGGATTTATCGGAAACGTATGAAGGATACCCGTTTCTGGTGAACTGGAAAAGCAATTCTACGGAAGCTGTTGAAGAGAATGGACAGATACATCCCGGGCAGGAGGATGTGCCTGTATTGTTGAGAGCGGAGATACAATACGGGGAATTTGTCAGAGAGACAACGGTTAAGGTAACAGTCGTAAAAAGGAATGAGACCCCACAGGAAAGAGAGAAAAGCAAGTTGTCGGAATTACTGCAGCGGGCGCAGGAGGAAGATCCGGAAAGTGAAAAAATCCAGCTGCCCACAGAAATTGAGGGCAGAAAAATTTCCTGGGAAGAAGATATTCCGGAGACTGGATGGAAGATTCTGGCGGGGGCTCTGTTGTTGGCGGCGGCAGTCTTTTTCTTCCAAGACAAAGACCTGCATGATCTGGTGGAGAAGAAAAAGCGGGAGGAACGTAGAAGCTATCCGGAAATCCTGCAAAAGCTGACACTGTATCTGGAAGCGGGATTGACGGTCCGGTCTGCGTTTTGCCGGGTTGCAGAAGATTACGAGAAGGAAAGAAAACGAGGGGGACGTTGCCGGGAAGCTTACGAGGAAATGCTGATAGCAACCCGGGAGATACATATGGGAGTGCCGGAAGGGGCAGCATATGAGAACTTTGGGAAAAGGACAGGAGTCAGGGAATATGTCCGTTTAAGCACATTCCTGACGCAAAATCTGAAAAAGGGCAGTTCTACGCTTTTACAGCAATTAAAGGAAGAGTCTGTCCAGGCGGAAGAACTGCGGATACAGAATGCCAGAAAACTCAGTGAGGAAGCGGCGACAAAACTGCTCCTGCCTATGGTGATGCTGCTGGTGGTAGTAATGGTAATGATCATGGTGCCTGCATTTTCGAATGCGGGAATATAAGAAAAGGAAGGTATGGTTATGGGAAACAACAAATTAAAATCATTTCGACAGTTTCTGACAGAAGAAGACGGAATGGGTACAGTGGAAGTAATACTAATCATTGTGGTACTGGTAGGGCTGGTCATTATTTTTAAAGAGAAGATCACGGAAGTTGTCAATTCCATTTTCACAAAGATTACAAATCAGACCAAAAAGATATAAGGAAAATACGTTATGACATCCGTGAAAAAGGTAACCCCGGGTGGTTATATGACGGTATATCTGGCACTGACGGTGACAGTGATTATGGCTCTGTGTCTTGCTTTGATCGAGGGCTGTCGGTATCGGGGAATCTCACTGGAAACAGAATGCGTCATGGATATCGGAATGGATAGTATCCTGGCTGAATATCATAGAGAACTGCAGAAACAGTACAATCTGTTTGCCATAGACTGCTCTTACGGGACAGAAAGTGCTTCGACAAAGCTGACGGAGAGTCATTTGCTGGAGTATATGAACCGTAATTTTTCTCTGGAGGATGTGTTTCTCGAAAAATTGTTGTACCGGGATTTTTTTGCTGTTCAGGCAGAAGAAGCACAAGCTGTGAAAGCGGCATTTCTGACGGATGGCGAAGGAGAAGTCTTTCGGCGGGTTGCTGTCGATGCCATAGAGGATACGGTGGAAATCGGACTCTTACAGCAACTGACGGACTGGCTGCAGGTCATAGAATCCCGTGGACTGGAGCAACAGGATATTGCGGGACAAAAACAGCAGATCGATGCACAGATTCAGGAATATGACGGGAAGGAGACCACGGAAGGAAAAACCGTTCATATAGAGAATCCTACCGCAGCCCTGGAAGAGAAAAGAAATAAAGGTCTGTTAAAGCTGGTAACAGAGGAAGACAATATCTCCTCCCGCAGGATAGAAACAGAGTCCCTATTGGAGACGCGGATGGAGCGAGGAGAAATAAACTGCGGAAATCTGGTACCGGGGACCGCAGAAAATTATGAAGAATGGGAAGCGTTAAAACAAAAAGTTTTTTTCCATGAGTATCTGTTGCGGTATCTTGGGCGGTATGGCCAGGAGAAACAGGACAGCCCCCTATGGTATCAGACAGAATATGTCATTGTAGGCAAGGATAATGATACTGACAATCTGAAGGGAATAGTGAACCGAATATTCGTTATCAGAGAAGCTGCAAATACCATGTATCTGACCGGTAGTGAGGAAAAACGGGCAATAGCGGAGCTATTGGGAGAGGCACTTGCAGCGGCAATGATGGTTCCGGAGATTGGAGAGCTGCTTGCGGCGACACTGATCCTGGGATGGGCTTTTGCAGAAAGTGTTTATGATGTAAAGGAACTTCTTGCCGGGGAAAAGATTCCCCTGTTAAAAACAGATGCTACCTGGCATTACGGACTTTCTTCCGCATTACAGGGAGAATTGCCCGGGACTTCCGAAGAGGATGCCTCCGGTTCCGATTCACCGGGAATGGGATATGAAGATTATCTGAGAATATTTTTGCTGCTCTGTGAGGAAAAGTCTGTTACCTGCCGGGCTATGGACGTGGTGGAAATGGATATTCGAAATACTCCGGGAAACAGAGCATTCCGACTGGATACCTGCATTGTGGAAATTGCAATGAATGTGAAAGTAAAAAGCAAATATGGCTATTCTTTTGAGATCGAGAGACAGAAATCTTATATAGGATCTTTAGAGGCAATAGAAAATACTGGTAATTAGGAAGATGAGCCGGGAAGGGAGGTGAGCAGCGATGTCCTCTTTATGCAAGTACAGCTTTATAACTATTAACAAGAATGATTCAAGTCCTACTCCGACTTTAAGAAAAACTCTTAACCCATGTAACGATTTACTCCCCGTAAAATTCCTACAGACAGCAAACTTCATAAAGAGGATATCACTGCTTATACTCCCGCGAACACCGGTGAAGGCAAGTATGACGGTGGAAACAGCACTGGTTTTGCCGTTGTTTTGCTTTTTTATGATCCATATGGGAAGCGCTATAGAAATGATGCGTTTGCATGGAAACCTGGAAGTAGCATTGTGGGATGCCGGCAGACAGGTGGGAATCTATGGCGGAATACTGAATGCAGGAGATGCCGGAGAGAAAGAGGATAACGATGACAGGTTGGGAACAGTGGCTGTTTCCTATACCTATGTTAAAAATCAGATCTGCAATCAGCTGGGAGAAGAATATCTGGAGCAGTCGCCATTAGAACAGGGGGCAGACAGCCTGCAATTTCTGGAGAGCAGCACAAAGAATGATATCTGTGAGATTGTAGTCACCTATGGGATCAGTCCGCTCACGGAGGTTTTGGGATTTCGAAAATTCCGTATGGCGAACCGATACTATGGTCATTTGTGGAACGGCTATGCGATTCCGGGGACTGAGAATGATGAAGAATATGTCTATGTAACGGAAGATTCAGAAGTATATCATAGAAGCAGGGAATGTACACATCTGAGATTGTCGGTTCGACGGGTGGAAGCAGCGGAAATTCCTAAGGGTTATCATCCCTGTGAGAAGTGTATGGTACAGAAAAAAGATGCCGCTGCCCCGGAAGAGAATGGCTACTATATTTGCTCGGAGGGTGAATGTTATCACAGAAGGCGGGACTGCCCCGGGCTTAAGAGAACCGTATATTGCATTGCCAGGAAAGATGTGGACGGGTACAGAGAATGCAGTAGATGCGGAAGAATATAAAACGGGAGAATGGTGAAGATGGAGTTGTGGGAAAATGTGATACTGACCGGCTATCTGCTATGGGGCAGCTGGTATGATATCCGGAAGAGAGCGGTTCCGGTGGGGGTATTGTTCCTGGGCGGAGTACTGGCTGTTATGGTTATTGTCTGGAAAGGCTTTGAATGCAGCAGGCTTGTCGCACTACTTCCCGGAATTCTGCTGTTGCTTTTGTCAAAGGCAACAAAGGAAATCGGTGAGGCGGATGGTATCGTACTGGCGCTGACCGGTTTTATAAGCAGAGATAAAAATATTCTTCTTATCTTAGGCATAAGCCTTCTGTATATCTTTCTTTATGCAATGATCCTGTTTTGCAGAAAGCGGAATCGCAGCCTGCAGATTCCATATCTTCCCTTTTTACTGGCAGCATATATAACGGCATGGATGACAGGATGATTGGAGGGAACAATCGTATGCAACGAAAGAATTATAAAGCGTATTTTACCGTGGAGGCGGCAGTTCTGTATCCTATAGTGTTGGGAGTGATAGTGTTGATGACGTATTTACTGTTTTTTCAATATGATCGCTGCCTTTTGGAACAGGATATGGGAAGGGCGGCAGTGAGAAGCGGCAGTAGATGGATGCAGAAAAAAGAGGAACTGAATCGACAGCTGCAGGAGAAAGATATGTTTTTTGACACGGAGAAATATATTGCCTGGGAGAGTGAATTGCCGGTCTGGAAACTGGAAAAGAATCAGGTAACCGTGGAACAGACGGGAAGAATGCCTTATCCGTTTTCCGAAATAGCGGAAGTACCCAGGTATTGGAGCGCAAAAGCCGCATTTCAGGTGAAGAGGAACAATCCGGTGGAGATTCTGCGAAACAGTCAGAGGTATCGTGGGAAGACGGAAGAAACAACAGAGAGTGATAACAAGGAAAATACAAGTGGTGCGGTACAGTGAGAAAGGATGGAAGAATAGTTGCTAAATACAGAATATATCAGAAGCTTAAATGCGAATTATGAGAGACTATTATTAGAACGGAAACCGGAGGAAAAGAAATATCAGTATTGTATGATCAGCCGGGGAGGGATCAAAGGATTGCTGCCCTGCAGTTTGAGATACATAGACGGAGAGGCCTATCTCTATTATGATATTACTTCCAGACAGAATATTGCACAGCTTTTTGAGAAGAAGCCTATTACAAGACAATGGATCATGGACTTTTTGTGGAGTATGCGCAGAGTGCGGCAGGAAATGTCCCGTTTCCTTTTGGAAGAGAGTAACATCGTGTGGTTTCCGCAACATGTCTATCAGGATCTGGAGAAGAAAGAATTTTATTTTATATATGTCCCGTATTGCACGGAAAATACAGGATTTGATGAGCTGATGGAATACCTGGTGGAACATGTGGATTATCAGGATGAAAGCCTGGTGGAATATGTCTATAAAGCCTACGAGCAATATGAATCGGCAGGAGAGGTCTATTTGCAGGCCAAAATTTTTGAGGATGCAGAGTGCCTGAGAATCCCTGAAAAAATGGATGCCGTAGAGGAGGAAACAACTGTTGTCGTGGGACAAGATCAGGAGAAGGATGCGATAAGGGAAGAAGAGAAGGAAATGCCGGTGGGAGAAGTTACAGTAATAAAGGAAAAGAAAGGCCTGTTTAATCTGTGGGAAAACCGGAAAAAGAAAGAGAAGCAGGAACGGGATAATTATACCCGGAGTCTGCAATTGACCATGACGGGATATGCGGTGGCGGAGGAGACCGCTTATGAGGAAGAAGATATGGGAAGGACTGTGTATATGGAGGAAAGACCGGCCCCCAGAGAGAGTACACACCGCCTGTTGTCGGAAGAAGGGAAGCTGCTTGCAACATTAGAACAACCAATCTACACGATCGGAAAAAAACGGGGAGAAACGGATCTGGTATTGAATGATCAGTCGATCAGTCGTCTGCATGCAAGGATCATAAAGGAAACAGATGGGTATTATCTTGAAGATATGAATTCCACAAACGGTACATTTAAGAACGGATTACAACTGCAGCCTTATGAGAGGCGAAAGTTGGAAGAAGGAGATGAGATTACATTGGGTAAGATCACGGTAATCTACCGGTAGGCAGTGTGCAACCCCCTTTTTGTTGACGGAGTGATATAAACAGTGGTACATTTGAAATACAATACCGGATGGAGAGAACATTGAGAGGAGCAATGAAGGTGAAAAGGCTTCGTAATGTACCCTGGGTAAGCGGAATGCTTGTGGTGATCAATGTAATTGTGTTCCTGATGTGTACTTTTTCGGGAAATGTGTTATATAATAAAGGCGAACTGGATGTAGTCAGTGTATTGGCCGGTAAACAGTACGGCAGGCTTTTGTGGGCAATGTTTTTGCACGCTGGCATAGAGCATATTTTTAATAATATGGTCCTCCTGTTTTTTCTGGGGGCCATGATTGAGAAGGTGACAGGTCATGTCACGTTTCTGGTGCTTTATTTTCTGTCCGGAATCGGAGGGAATTTATGCTCACTGCTGGTAAAGCTTCTGCAGATGGATTATTCGGCATCTGTAGGTGCCAGCGGAGCCATCTTTGGACTGGACGGAGTACTGCTTGCCTGGATTTTGCTGGATCGGCAATCTATGCCGGATGTGACACCCAAACGGGTGATTCTGATGATAGCATTATCTCTGTACAGTGGTTTTACTGCACAAAATATTGACAATGCGGCACATGTGGGCGGACTGGTGACCGGATTCCTGGCGGGACTTTTGTTTTGTGCGCTCAGGAAACACAGAAGACAGAAGAAAACGAAAGAGGTGTGGACTTGAATATCAACATTTACTATGGCGGACGAGGAATCATTGATGATCCTACGATCTATGTGATCAATAAGATGCAGGAAGTGCTGGAAGAGTTGCGGGTGCATGTGGAGAGATACAATCTTTATGATGGAAAGACCAATATTACGACATTGCCACAGACGCTGAAAGAGGCAGACGGAATTATTCTGGCAACGACAGTGGAGTGGTACGGTATCGGTGGCTATATGCAGCAGTTTCTGGATGCCTGCTGGCTGTATGGGGATAAAGAGACGATCGCGGGAATTTATATGTGTCCGGTCGTGATGTCTACCACCTACGGAGAGAGAGAAGGCAAGCTCAGTCTTGCGGCGGCCTGGGAGATTCTGGGAGGATTGCCCTGCAGCGGCATATGCGGATATATAGAGAATACAGTAACGTTGGAGATGAACGGACAGTACGGCCAGATCATTGAGAAAAAGGCTGAGAACATGTACCGTACTATCAACCAGAAGATTGCCAGTTTCCCAGCCAGCAATAAAGTGATGCGTCAGAAAGTAACGATCCCCAAGGCAATCAACCTGACACCGCAGGAGACAGAACAGTTGTCGGAATATGTATCGGATGATACGTTTGTACAGCGACAGAAGGAAGATATTCAGGAATTGACTTCCATGTTCCGGGATATGTTGGATAACAGCGGAACGGATAATGAACAGGAATATCTGGAAGAGTTCCGAAAAGTTTTTGTACCGCAGCCTGGTTTTGAAGCAAGATATGTTATTAATATAGAAGAAAAGAAGAATCCTCTGTGGATCGCTATTGGCAGTGGCGCACTGGAATGCGGATACGGTGAGACGGAGAAGCCGGATGTGGAGATGCAGATGAATCGTGCTGCCATGGAAGATATTGTGAACGGACGAATGACCTTCCAGAGGGCGTTTATGTCAGGCATTATGAAGCGAATGAAGGGAGATTTCCGAATTCTCAGAACACTGGATCAGATGTTTCCCTTTGAAGAAAATAATAGATAGGAGCAAAACGATGAAAAAGGAAGATTGTATTTTCTGTAAAATTGCAAACGGAGAGATCCCTTCCAAGACATTATACGAAGACGGGGATTTCAGAGTAATCTTGGATCTGGGACCGGCTACCAGAGGACATGCGCTGATCCTGCCCAGGGAGCATGCGGATAATCTCTATGAACTGCCGGAGGATACAGCGGCAAAAGTATTTGTTCTTGCAAAAAAGATGGCAACAAAGATGACAGAGAAATTACATTGCGATGGTCTCAATATCGTACAGAATAATGGAGAGGCTGCCGGACAGACCGTTCGCCATTTTCATATGCATTTGATTCCCCGTTATGAGAATGATGGACAGCATATTTTATGGAATCCCGGGAAAAGTACACCGGAAGAACTGGAAGAGATTCGCAAAACCATTACCGAATAACAGGGAGAAACCATGAGAACAGTAGATGTAGCTACTTTGACGCAAAATATCAAAGAAATGTGCATAGAGGCCAATCATTTCTTATCTGAGGACATGAAGACGGCATTTACAAAAGCGGAACAGCAGGAAAAAGCACCTTTGGGGAAGCAGATCCTGCAACAGTTGCAGCAGAATATGGATATTGCAGGCAAGGACATGATTCCCATCTGTCAGGATACCGGAATGGCGGTTGTATTTCTGGAAGTGGGTCAGGATGTGCATCTGACAGGGGGCAATGTGGAAGATGCCGTCAACGAAGGTGTCAGACAGGGATATGTGGACGGTTATCTGCGAAAATCTGTGGTGAAGGATCCCATTTACCGGGAGAATACGAAGGATAATACACCCGCGATCATTCATTATAGTATTGTTCCGGGGGATCGTGTCAGGATAACCGTGGCACCAAAGGGATTTGGCAGTGAGAATATGAGCAGAGTATTTATGCTCAAGCCAGCAGACGGAATAGAAGGCGTGAAGAACGCAATCCTGACGGCGGTGAAGGATGCAGGACCGAATGCGTGCCCTCCTATGGTGGTCGGAGTGGGCATTGGCGGTACTTTTGAAAAATGTGCATTGATGGCGAAGAAAGCATTGACACGTCCGGTGGATGAACATTCGGAGATACCCTATGTGAGGGAACTGGAAGAAGAGCTGCTGGAGAAGATTAATAAAACAGGCATCGGACCGGGAGGACTGGGCGGATCAACCACAGCACTGGCGGTCAATATTAATACATATCCCACACATATAGCGGGATTGCCGGTAGCTGTAAACATCTGTTGCCATGTCAATAGGCATGCAGTTAGAGAGATCTGAAGTAAAGATGTCCGGATATTATAATAATTGGAGTGTAAGCGACATGGATAAATATGTAAAAGTACCTCTCAGCGATGAAGATGCCCGCTCTCTGAAATCAGGAGATTATGTATATCTGACAGGGACCATCTATACAGCCCGGGATGCGGCGCACAAGAGAATGCAGGAAGTTCTGGACAGGGGAGAAACACTTCCTATAGGAATGAAAAATAACGTAATCTACTATATGGGACCGTCTCCGGCGAGAGAAGGCCGTCCTATAGGGTCTGCAGGCCCGACAACAGCCAGCAGAATGGATAAATATGCACCGGGATTATTGGATCTGGGACTGAAGGGGATGATCGGAAAAGGAAAAAGGTCACAGGCAGTCCGGGATGCCATTGTAAGAAACGGAGCGGTATACTTTGCAGCCGTAGGTGGTGCAGGAGCACTTTTGTCCCGCACAATTACCTCTTCTGAGGTCATTGCATATGATGATCTTGGAACAGAAGCTATCCGTAAACTGACCGTAAAGGACTTTCCTGCGATTGTAGTAATTGATGCAGAAGGTAATAACCTGTATGAAACGGCGGTAAAAGAATACAACGAAGAGTAGACTGGGGCGGACTATGTATAGAATCATACTGATGGTGGTAAGACTGTTCTATAAGGTGCCGTATTATCTGATTCGGATATGGTGGCTGGGAACCAGAAAGAATTTTGACCTGGAAAAGAACTATGCATTTATCAAAAAGGTAACAAAAGCGGCAAACCGTGCCGGAAGAGTAACCATAGAGAGCTATGGTGTGGAAAATATTCCGAAAGAAAACGGGTTTATCTTTTTCCCAAATCATCAGGGAATGTTTGATGCACTTGTGTTTCTGGAGTCCTGCCCGGTTCCTTTCTCTGTAGTCTATAAGAAAGAAGTAAGCAATGTAATCCTGTTAAAACAAGTATTTCGGGCATTGCACGCGATTGCCATAGACAGAGAAGACATTAAGCAATCGCTTCAGGTGATCAATCAGATGACAGAAGAAGTAAAGCAGGGCAGAAACTTTCTGATCTTCCCGGAAGGAACCAGAAGCCGTATGGGAAATCAACTGCTTCCATTTAAGGGAGGAACATTCAAAAGCGCAGTCAGAGCAAAGTGCCCCATTGTACCATGTGCTCTGATTGATTCTTACAAACCGTTTGATGAGAAGTCCATAGCTCCGGTTACGGTAAAGCTGATCTATTTACCGCCAATCTGTTATGAAGAGTATAAACAGTTGAAAACACCGGAGATTGCGGACATTGTAAAAACGAAGATTGAAGAAGCTATTCGGCAATATTCATAAACAATATCTACAATTAGGAAAATAATAAAAAAAGCAATTGACAAAAGCATAGAGCTTATGTATAATAACTTTTGCGTCACGAAATGATGCCAATAACATATTGGTAGAGACGATGTTCGGTTCATGGAGAAATACTCAAGAGGCTGAAGAGGCGCCCCTGCTAAGGGTGTAGGTCGGGCAACCGGCGCGAGGGTTCAAATCCCTCTTTCTCCGTTTACTACCAATAGGAAGTAAAAGAAGAATCTTAAGAGATTGAGATTTCTTTTTTTACGCCATTTCCACCATTATGTAAATGCTTTGAAAAATAAATGTAAAAAGTTGTTGACAAAGCACGGAGCAATGTGGTAGTATGAAACTCCACCGCGAAAATGAAAGTTTTCCGGTTGAGAAAAAGATTTGAAAAAATCGAAAAAAGTTGTTGACAAACAAAAGCGGTTATGATAAGATATCAGAGTTGCCGCTGAGAACAACAGCAACGAACAAACGGCTTCTTGCAAAACGAGAGGTTATGATCTTTGACAAATAAACAGTAATGCAACCCTGAAAATTCCAAGATTTTCAGAGAAATTCAAGAACAA
>ENA-UEQB01000423-UEQB01000423.1-human-gut-metagenome-genome-assembly--contig:-NODE-423-length-40307-cov-5.144096_pt1 | contig 40307 bp, 22 predicted proteins | sample MGYA00242901_ERZ507918 | MGnify/ENA primary metagenome ERZ507918 (study PRJEB26167, sample SAMN06115405) | human gut metagenome | host: Homo sapiens | place: China:Sichuan | collected 2016-04-06... | reverse complement strand
TATTGCATCCATGCTCACCTTCTCCGGTTGTGATGACTTCCTCGACTCGCAGGACTATACTGGTAAAAACAGTACCAACTTCCCGACAACGACCGATGATGTTAACAAAATGGTAGCTGCCGTTTACAAGTCAACCTTCTACGGTCCCTTTCAAGGCAACAACCTTGAACAGTATTTCTCAGTGGCAAACATCATGTCGGATGATATGTTTGGCGGTGCCGGACTCGGCGACCCCTGGTGGCAAGGACTTGACCACCTGATGTATGGCCAGACCAATCAAATGCAGGATTTGTGGACATATTCTTACGAGGCAATTGCCCGCGCCAACTCTGCTTTGTCCGTGGTAGACAACATTCCGGATGAAGAGACACGCAACCAGACTAAAGGGGAACTCCTTTTCATGCGCGCTTATAATTACTACAACCTGGTGTTGGCTTTCAATAATGTGCCAATCATAGAAAAAGCTCCGGAGACGGTGGCAGAAGCACAGACTGTTCCCGAACAACGCGAGGGCAAGGAAGTCCTGAAACTGATTGCCGACGACCTCTATGAAGCCTGCGAGTGCATGCCGAGCTACCCATACGACGGCTGGAGCAAACTGGCATTCGGTAAGGTGACCCGTTGGGCGGCAGAAACCCTGCTGGCACGTGCCTTCCTTTTCTACACAGGCTTCTATGGCGAATCGGAGATGCCCAAGACAGAAGGTTCCATCAACAAGCAATATGTAGTTGAGAAGCTGGACGATTGTATCAAGAATTCCGGTCACGACCTTTTGCCTGACTACCGCTCACTTTGGGCCTATTCAAACGAATACACTGCTAAAGATTACGACTTCGTAAATGATATGATTAGTGCAGGTACCTGCTACGAGGAAGGCAACAAGGAAGTGCTCCTTGCCATCAACTTCCAGTATCAACCGGCATGGTCCACCAATCTCCACCTGACCAACCAATATGGTCTGTTCTTCGGCATCCGTTCAGACAACAACAATGCGGATGATGAGCGTTACTATGAGGGCACAGCTACGTCCGTTTATCCATTCAGCACCGGCTGGGGCTGCGGTACCGTGGCAACAAACCTCGTGTCGGACTGGAAGAACATCGAACCCGGTGACCCACGCTTCGAAGCTTCCATCCTTGATATGAAAAACTTGGATCCCGGGACCTTCTCCGATGCGTGCGAACTTACCATGTATCACAACAAGAAGCTTCCTTCCATACGTTCGACGGGTGGTAAAAGGCTTTCATGGTCGCTCGACGCAATGGGTGCTGACCCGACTGAAACCGGTAACTACCAGGCTTCCAACTGTACGCCTCTTACCATCTACCGTTTTGCCGATGTGCTTCTGATGTACTCCGAGCTGACACAAGATGCTGCCACGCTGAATCGTGTACGCAGTCGTGCCGGTTTGCCCGCCGTGGCTTATAGCGACGAAGCCTTGCGCAACGAGCGCCGCTGGGAGCTGGCATTCGAAGGAAGCCGTTGGGACGACTTGCGCCGTTGGGGCATTGCCGCTGACGCCCTTTCCAAGCAAGCAGGCCAGGTAATGTACAATTGCGGCAAGCCGACCACCATGCCCGACGCCGGTGGTGGTTACAGACAACGTTATAACGAAACTAAGGGTTTCTATCGCATTCCGAAGTCCCAAATCGACCTTTCGGGCGGCAAATACAAGCAAAACGCCGGATGGGAAGGCGATACAAAGACTCAATTTGCAGGTTATTAATTCTTAATAGATAGATAATATGAAAAAGATAATGCTATCATTGGCAACTGTATTGGCTTTAACATTCACCGCTTGTGACCCTGTTGAGGATTTTACAAAGAATACAGCTTCCAATTATTCAGAAGAACAAATCGATGCCACCCTCGTACAGAATGGTGGCGACAACCTTGTAGAGGTGACTGTACACAGCAATGCCACCGCGCAAATATCGAACGGCAAGCAGACTTTCAAGGCCAACTATGCCAAAGTGGTGATGCGCGAATTGGGCGAGAACTTCATCTACGTCAAGCTTTTCAACGCCAACGGCTCCACTGTCGAACGTCAGTATCCCGTCGAAGTTACCAACATGAAGTATGAGTTGCCGGTTCTTGAAACCATCATCTGGCAGGGCGAACAGTCTTGCGGCGGTTGGGACGGAACCAGTCTCCGCTTCAGCGACTCCGAAGGTACGGGACTACCGACCTTGAGCGATGACACTTACGACTGGATGGTAGGCAAGACACTGAGCCTGGATATCTCTGCCGTGAATGGCGATGGTACTACTATCCGCGTGACAAACGGGCACTGGAGCAAAGACTATGTTTCTGACACCCCTGTCACCGCAGGTATGAAGTTCCAGTTTGAATTCACTCAGGAAATGTGCGACCAATGTAAGAAGGGCGGTGAAGGTAGAGACCTGTTGTTCGTAAGTAACAACGGCCTTACCATTACCAAGTTCTACTTCGAACTGTAACACAGCTCCCCTAAGAGAGGGGATTCCGGCTGAATAGAAACATGAATACTTGCCTTTTGCGCCGCCCTGCGGAGCGGTTGCAAAAGGCAAGTTATCTACACTGAAAGAGCCGGGTTTTGTCTGCTTTTGAACATAAATGTAATACCAGCAGTAACTTTTGTTACATACGCAAAAGATATGTAACGTCAGAATGTGACACAAGAAACATCTCGTATAGTCCTCTAATCCGTAATTGGCTACATTTGCATAGGATGAAAAACAATGTATAACCATATTAATCAATTTGTCTGATACCATGAATATAAGAACTTTTCTGTGCAGCCTGTTTCTTGGATTACTGTTGACGTGCAAACCTGCCATAGCAGCAGATACTTTTGTTTCTACGAACGAACAGGGATTCCTGTGGATACAACCGGATAAAGCCTATCCGATACTTACGGATAAGAATGAGTATAAAGGAGTGCTTCGTGCCATTGACAACCTGCAAACCGATGCTCAGAAGGTGACTGGTGTCAGACCTGAAATAAAGTATGCGCGCGAAGGACTGACCAAGTGCCTTATCATAGGCTCCATTGAAGAGAATACATGGATTAAGGAGTTGATAAGCCAGGGGGCGATCGATGCAAATGAACTGAATGGCAAGAGAGAGAAATATATCATACAGACTGTAAAGTCTCCTTTTAAGGACAGCAGTATAGAAGAAGCTGTTGTGATTGCCGGTAGCGACAAGCGAGGCGCTATCTATGGCATCTACGAATTGTCTTCCCAGATGGGAGTATCTCCGTGGTACTACTGGGCAGATGTTCCCGTAGCAAAGCATAAAAGCATTTCAATCCTTCCGGGTGTTTACACGGATGGAGAACCTGCCGTGGAACTTCGCGGTATCTTCCTGAATGACGAGTGGCCGTCGCTGGGCAACTGGGCACAGGAGACTTTCGGGGGCTTCAACAGCCGTTTTTATGAGACCGTCTTCGAACTGGTGCTCCGCCTGAAAGGAAACTTCATGTGGCCTGCCATGTGGAACAGCGCTTTCTACGACGATGATGCGCAAAACGGAATACTGGCCGATGAAATGGGTATCGTAATGGGAACTTCCCACCACGAACCGATGGGATTGGCCCAGCAAGACTGGAAACGCCGCGGGACGGGTGCCTGGGATTATACCAAGAACGGTGCCGTACTCCGCGATTTCTGGACGAAAGGTATGGAACGCTGCAAGGACTGGGAGAAAATAATCACCGTCGGTATGCGTGGCGATGGCGACGAGCCGATGAGCGAGAATGCCAATATCTCCCTGTTGCAGAACATCGTCAAAGACCAACGCAAGATTATTACTAAAGTCACCGGTAAGAAGGCTTCCGAAACCCCGCAAGTATGGGCACTCTATAAAGAGGTGCAGGACTATTACGACAAAGGAATGCGCGTTCCTGACGACGTTACCTTATTACTCTGTGACGACAACTGGGGCAATGTACGCAAACTGCCTTCACTTTCGGCAAAGCCACGCAAGGGCGGTTACGGTATGTATTACCACTTCGATTATGTGGGTGGTCCCCGTAACTCCAAATGGGTCAACATATCCCAGGTACAACGGGTATGGGAACAGATGAACCTGACTTATGAATACGGCGTCAAGAAACTGTGGATAGTCAACGTAGGCGACCTGAAGCCGATGGAATACCCCATTACCTTCTTCCTCGATATGGCATGGAATCCGAAACGCTTTAATGAAAACAACCTGTTACAACATACGGTAGACTTCTGCGTGCAGCAGTTCGGTGCAGAATATGCACAAGAAACAGCCCGCCTCATCAATACCTATACGAAGTACAACCGCAGAGTCACTCCGGAGATGCTGGATGCTGACACCTATAGCCTGGAAAATTACAACGAGTGGCAACGGGTGAAAGACGACTATGTTGCTTTGAGTCTGGATGCTTTGAAGCTGTATTACCTGATGCCCGAAGCCTGTCGCGATACTTACGACCAGCTGGTACTATTCCCTATACAAGCCTGTGCCAACCTGTATGAAATGTATTACGCAGTCGCCAGGAACCACCAACTGGCAGCCCAGGGAAATCCTGAAGCCAACGAATGGGCACAGAAAGCAAAGGAGTGCTACGAACGCGATTCCATACTGACTTATCAGTACCACCACGTAATGAGCAACGGCAAGTGGAACCATATCATGGACCAGACGCATATTGGATATAAGATTTGGCAGCAGCCCGAGCACCAGGTGATGCCTGCCGTTAAGGAAGTAGCCGTACCGGCAAAGAGACCTGCCGTATTTACAGAAAAAGACGGATACATATCCATCGAAGCCGAACACTACACCCGTCATTCAGAGGGCGGTAATGCCCACTGGATTGTCATCCCCGACATGGGACACACCTTGTCTGCCATTACTACGATGCCTTGCACCGAACAGCCCGACGAGAATCTGTATGTAGAGTACGACCTCGACGTTGCCACTGCCGGAGAGGCCAAAGTGATTGTCCGCCTTTCGCCTACGCTTAATTTCAATGATAAAGGACTCCGGTATGCTATCAGCATCGATGGAGAAGACGAGAAAGTGATTAACTTCAACGGACATTATAACGGCGAACTGGGCTTGTGGCAGAAAGACCACATGATTAACAGTTCGACTACCTGTACCTTTAAGCAAGCAGGAAAACACAGATTGCGTTTCCGTGCCTTGGACCCGGGTGTTGTCTTGCAGAAGATTATGATAGACTTCGGCGGATTGAAACCCTCTTATCTGGGGGCACCGGAGAGCAAGTAAATGTTTAATAAATAATATTATGAAGAGGCTGATTTTATTGCTTATACTATGTAGCTTGGCTGCGAAATATACCTTCGCCCAAAGAAGTTCTTTGCAGAAGCAAGGTACGGCTACCCAACTTGTCGTAGACGGCAAGCCCTTCCTTATATTAGGCGGCGAATTGGGCAATTCGTCCGCTGCCTGTGTGCAGGACATTGAACGCATCTTCCCGAAGTTGCAACGAATGGGTCTGAACACCGTACTCGTACCGGCTTATTGGGATTTGATTGAGCCGGCCGAGGGAAGCTTCGACTTCACTCTGACCGACAAAGTGCTGCAACAGGCACGTGAGAACGATTTGAAAGTGATATTCCTGTGGTTCGGTGTCTGGAAGAACTCTATGAGTTGCTACGCCCCCTTATGGTTCAAAGAAAATTATAAGAAGTATCCGCGTGCATACACCCAAAGCGGTAAGCCGCTCGAAATAGCCAGCGCATTCTCTGAAGCCGTATTCGAAGCCGACAACCGTGCGTTCTCCAAATGGATGCAGCACATCGCAGCTGCCGACAAAGAGGAAGGCACCGTAATCATGATACAAATAGAGAATGAAATCGGTATGCTGGAAAATGCACGCGACTATTCGCGCGAGGCGAACAAGGCATTCAACGCCCCCGTACCTGCCGGGCTCATGGACTATCTGCAAGCCAATAAGAAGACTCTCCATCCGCAAATGCTGGAGAAATGGGGAAGTCAGGGCTATAAGAAGCAAGGCAACTGGCAGGAAGTATTCGGTGCAGACCTGCATACCGATGAAATATTTATGGCGTGGCACTATGCCAAGTTTGTAGAACGGCTGGCACAGACCGCCCGTTCCATCTATAACGTTCCGCTATATGTCAATGCCGCCATGAACAGCCGGGGACGCAAGCCGGGAGAATATCCTTCGGCAGGTCCGTTGGCACATTTAATCGATGTATGGCATTGCGCAGCACCCGATATCGACATCCTTGCTCCCGACCTGTACGACAATGGCTTCGCCGACTGGGTGGCAAAATACAAACTGCACAACAACCCGTTGTTCATTCCTGAAATCCGCCTGTCGGACAATGACGGGGTCAGAGCCTTCTACATCTTCGGCGAGCACGATGCCCTTGGCATAAGTCCTTTCTCCATAGAAGACGGTTCCGATGCTGCTAACGCTCCTTTGGTGCAAAGTTATGCCAGGTTGAAGGAACTGATGCCCTTGATTACCAAGTATCAGGGTAAGGGAGCGATGAAAGGTTTGCTTTTCGACCAGGAGAACAAGGAGCGTATTATTATAGATGAGGACCTGACCATTACCTGCCGTCACAACTTCACCCTGCCTTGGGATCCGCGTGCTACGAACGGCAGTGTATGGCCCGAAGGTGGCGGAATCCTGTTGAAACTTGCCAGGAACGAGTACATCGTGGCAGGTAGCGGCCTTGTCGTAGAATTTGCCAAGACCACCGAAAAGAAGGCTGCCGAGGCAAAGGCATTAGGCGAAGACGGTTTTGCACAAAAAGGTGACGGAACGGATAAGGCAAATAGCGATCGGATGAAATGGCAGGGAGCACGCTGCGGCATCGGCTCTGTCGATGAAGTACAGGTGCTGGCAGACGGAAGTCTCGGCTACGTGCGCCGGCTGAATGGCGATCAGGATCATCAGGGACGCCATGTGCGTATCTCTGTGGGAGAGTTCAGCATTCTGCACGTAAAATTGTATGAGTATAAATAATAGGCTTCTTGATAAAGAACTAAAAATATAATGGAGATATAAAAGATGGATAGTTTGTTTTTTGTTAGGTTAAGATTAGGATTAGCAGCGTTACTTTGCCTTTGCGCCACTTCGATGGTGGAAGCAAAGGTAAAGTTACCTGCTTTGGTCTCGGACGGAATGGTGTTGCAGCGCGAGCAGCCCGTCAAGGTATGGGGTACGGCGGATGCCGGAGAAAACATACAGGTAAAGTTCCTGAAAAGGACCTACACCACTACCGCCGATAAGGACGGACGGTGGAGCATCACCCTGCCCGCCATGAAACCGGGCGGGCCTTACATCATGCAGATAAACGACCTCGAAGTGAAAGACATCCTGGTGGGAGACGTATGGCTGTGCACCGGGCAATCGAATATGGAGTTGCCCGTAGGTCGGGTGATGGATATGTTCAAGGATGAGATTGCCGCTTACGAGAATCCCAATATACGGCAGTTCAGTGTACCCAATATCTTCGATTTCCATGCACCACAGGAGAACTTGCCGGAACACATTGCCTGGAAACCGCTGACCCGGGAGAATGTAATGGGCTTCTCCGCCCTGGCTTATTTCACAGCCAAGGCACAGTATGAAAAGAACGGTGTACCCGTAGGACTTGTCAAATCCGCCTGGGGCGGGACTCCCGTTGAGTCTTGGATCAGCGAGGAAGGACTGAAGGAATTCCCGATGTACATCAATGATAAGCGTCAATATGAAGACGATAACTACTTGAAGAGCGTTCAGCAGACAGCTGCTATCGCTTCCAGCCGCTGGAACGGCATCCTGTATAGCGGTGATGCGGGGCTTCACGAAGCCACGCCCTGGTATGCCGCCGACTATAACGACAAGGACTGGAAGACGGTGAACCTGCTTTCCCGCGAATGGGCTACCAACGGCATGAGACCAATAAACGGTTCGCACTGGTTCCGCAAAGATGTGGAAGTGCCGCAAAGCTGGGCAGGCAAAGAAGCCGTTATCCGTATGGGGTGCATCGTCAATGCCGATTCTGTTTATGTGAACGGAACTTTTGTAGGAACCGTGTCCTACCAGTATCCCCCCCGCATCTATACCATTCCCGCAGGCGTGCTGAAAGCCGGAAAGAACAACGTGACCGTACGCCTCATCAGCAACGGCGGCTATCCGGAGTTTGTGCCGGAGAAACCTTATAAGATAATCTGTGGTAACGAAGAGGTGAGCCTGGAAGGCGACTGGAAATACCGGCTGGGTAACCCGATGCCCCCGGCCCCCGGTTCCATATCCTTCTTCTACAAGCCCGTCTGCCTGTACAACGCCATGATTGCCCCGTTGCAGAACTACGCTGTGAGCGGTGTTATCTGGTATCAGGGCGAAGCGAACGTAGGTCGCCGCAACGAGTACGCCGCATTGCTGACCGCGATGATTGCCGACTGGCGCCGCACTTTCAATCAGCCCGACCTGCCTTTCTTCATCGTCGAGCTTGCCGACTTCCTGTCCAAAGACGACGTCTACGGTCGCAAGGCATGGGCGGAGATGCGTAAGGAACAGGCACGTGCAGCAGATATGAATCCTAACGCCTGGCTCATCCACAACAGCGACCTGGGCGAATGGAACGACATTCACCCGCTGGATAAGAAAACGTTGGGTGCGCGCGTCTCCGATGCGATTGAGAAATATGCTGCTGAAAAGAAATAACTAACAATTGAAATAAGCTACTATGAACTCACTGAGTCAAAAAGTGTCTATGGCCGAGAAGATAGGCTATAGCTTGGGAGACTGTTCTGCGAACCTGGTGTTCCAGATGATGATGATTTATCAAACCAAGTTCTATACCGACGTGTTCGGTCTGGAAGGTGCCGTTGCAGGCTCCGTCATGCTGATAGCCCGCATTGTCGATGCTTTCGTCGACCCTACCGTAGGCATCCTGTCCGACCGTACCCGGACGAAATGGGGCAAATACCGCCCGTGGGTGCTGTGGACGGCGCTGCCGTTTATGGTGTTCTATATCCTGGCGTTCTACAATCCCGGCATCGAGGACAAGGCGATGGTAGCGCTGTATGCCACCATCTCTTACACCCTGCTGATGACGTTGTATTCCTTTAATAATACACCCTATTCGTCATTGGGCGGCGTCATGTCGAGCGACATCAAGGAGCGTACCAGCATTACCAGTATCCGCTTTGTAGCAGCTACGGTGGCACAGTTCGTTGTCCAGGGGCTGACGCTTCCGCTGGTAAGCAAGTTCGCCGGTCCCGACGGCGACAAGGGGCATGGCTGGCTATGCACCATCTCCCTGTTTGCCGTCATCGGCTTCGTATTCCTGGTCATCACCTTCTTCTCCAGCCGCGAGCGCATCACGCCGCCCACGAGCCAGAAGACGGATACCCGGAAAGACATCAAGGATGTGTTCAAGAATATCCCCTGGCGGGCTATGTTCATACTGACCATCTTCCTTTTCACCACGCTTGCCATGTGGGGAAGCGCCATGAACTATTACTTTGAGAACTATGTGGACGCGGGGGCGCTCTATGCCTTCCTCGACAAGATAGGGTTGGTGGCTACAGAAGCCGGCAACGGTGTGGGTTATACGATACTGAACGCTTTCGGACTTATTGTCAGCAGTCCCGACAAGGCATACGAAGTAGGCTTCGGTGTATTCAACATGTTGGGAGCTATCGTACAGTTCTTCGGCGTAATCTTCCTCTCCGGCTTCCTTGCCAACCGCTACGGAAAGAAATCGGTATTCATCGTCTGCCTGGCGCTGACGGCTGTGTTCACCGCCTTCTTCTACTTCCCCAATGAGACGGATGTAGAGACGATGTTCGTGCTGAACTTCCTGAAGAGCCTCGCCTATGCACCGACCGTTCCGTTGCTTTGGGCAATGATTGCCGATGTGGCCGACCATTCGGAATACGTCAACCACCGCCGTGCCACGGGCTTCGTCTTTGCCGGTGTGGTCTTTGCACTGAAAGCCGGTCTGGGTATCGGTGGCGCTATTCTTGGTTTCCTACTTTCCGGTTTCGGTTATGTATCGGGCGCAGGGGTGGCACAGAGCGAATCGGCTATCCGCGGTATTGTGCTCTCGTCCAGTATTATTCCGGCGGTGACGTTCTTTGTCGGAGTCATCGCGCTGTGGTTCTATCCTATAACGAAGAAGTACAACGAGCAGATGCAGGCGGAACTGACCGAGCGCAGAAACCGGGAAGATTATTAAATAACATATAAAAGAAGATAGAATGAAACTGAATCACATCCTTATCTCCCTCTGTACCGCCGCGGCGCTGTCTGCCTGCGGACAGGAAAAACAAGCCGGCATCGTTGCCGAGCCGTCATTGAAAGGTGCCTTTGGCGACAAGTTCCACATCGGCGTTGCCATTAACTCCGAGCAGGCTGCCGGGCGAGACACCGCTGCCGTGCGCGTTGTCAAGCAGCACTTCAACGCTGTTGTGGCAGAGAACTGCATGAAGAGCGAAGTAATACACCCCGAAGAAGACCGCTATGACTTCACGCTGGCGGACGAGTTCGTCCGCTTCGGTGAGGAGAACAACCTCTGGATTACCGGGCATTGCCTGATATGGCATTCACAGTTGTCCCGCTGGTTCTGCGTGGACGACAAGGGGAACAATGTATCGCCCGAAGTGCTGAAGCAACGGATGAAGGACCACATCAACACCATTGTCACCCGCTATAAAGGCCGTATCAAGGGTTGGGACGTAGTGAACGAAGCCATCGAGGATGACGGAAGCTACCGTAAGACCAAGTTCTACGAGATCCTGGGCGAAGAGTACATCCCGCTCGCCTTCCAGTATGCTCATGAGGCGGACCCGGATGCCGAGTTGTACTACAACGACTACAGCATGCACCAAACCGGACGACGCGATGCCGTCGTTCGCCTGGTCAACTCGTTGAAGGAACGGGGGCTGCGCATTGACGCCGTAGGTATGCAGGGGCATATCGGTATGGACTATCCTTCTATCGAAGTGTTTGAGCAAAGTCTCCTTGCCTTTGCATCGACCGGTGCCAAGGTGATGATAACCGAATGGGACATGAGCGCCCTGCCTTCCGTCAGCCAGAGTGCCAACGTAGCGGACGTGGCTGCCTACGCAAAGGAACTGAATCCCTATCCCGAAGCTTTGCCCGACTCTGTATCCCGGAAGTGGAACGCACGGATGAAGGACTTCTTCGAACTCTTTCTCCGCCACTCCGACGTCGTAACGCGCGTCACCGCCTGGGGCGTCAGCGACGGCGGTTCCTGGAAGAACAACTTCCCTGTGCGCGGACGTCACGAATATCCCTTGCTCTTCGACCGCAATTACGAGCCCAAGCCCTTTGTGCGCGAACTCATTGCACCGAAGACGGCCCTGTTCGACGATTTTGTTTACTCGGTAGAAGGGGATGAACCGGCAGCGGCAAGTGCAAGCGCGGTATCCAACCCCATCCTTCCCGGTTGTTATCCCGACCCCAGCATCTGCCGGGTAGGGGATGACTACTACCTGGTCAACTCTTCTTTTGCCTTTTATCCCGGCATACCTATCTGGCACAGCACCAATCTCAAGGATTGGGAGCAACTGGGCTATGTATTGAACCGTCCGTCCCAACTGCAGTTGGGCGACGGGCTGCGTATCGATGGCGGCATCTATGCACCGGATATAACCTACAACCCACATAATAAACTTTTTTATCTGATTACCACCGCAGTTGACTGTGGTGGTAATTTCTTCGTTACGACCGACGATCCCAAGAAAGGAAATTGGAGCGACCCCGTCTTTCTGCCCGAAGTAGGGGGCATCGACCCCAGCTTCCTGTTCGACGAGGACGGTAAAGCCTATATCGTGAACAACGACGCCCCCGCCGGCAAGCCCGAATACGACGGACACCGTGCCATCTGGATGCGCGAGTTCGACTGGCAGAACAACCGCGTCGCAGGCCCGCAGCGGGTGATTATCGACGGTGGTGTGGACAAGTCCCAGCATCCCGTCTGGATAGAAGGCCCGCACCTCTACCACATCGACGGCACTTACTACCTGATGGCTGCCGAGGGCGGCACAAGCGTGCATCACAGCGAAGTCATCTTCTCTTCACAGGCTCCTTTCGGCCCCTTCAAACCCTGCAAGGTCAATCCGATACTGACGCAGCGCGACCTGCCTGCCGACCGTCCGAACCCCGTGACTTGTACCGGACATGCCGACCTCGTGCAGACGCCTCAGGGCGACTGGTATGCCATCTTCCTCGGCGTGCGCCCTTACAGCGGCGAGCACGATGTGATGGGACGCGAAACCTTCCTGCTGCCCGTGAACTGGGAAGACGGACAACCTATCATTCTTCCTGCCGGCGAGGCCATCAGCTACACCAACCGCCCTCTTGCTCCCACGCCCTTGTGGACGGCCAGCGGACTGGCAGATGAGGCCTTCTTCGTCCGCACTCCGCAAAGCAGCGCTTTCTACGCGATAGGCAAGGACGGACGGCTGGAACTGACCGCCCGCAGCACCCGCCTCTGCGACCGCAAGAAGCCCGCTGCCATCGGCCGCTGGATTACGAACTGGGAGTTCCGGGCACAGACAACCCTCGACTTTGCTCCCGCCTCTGCCGAAGACTTTGCCGGTCTCCTTCTTTTCAAGGACGATACCACGAATGTCCGCTTCGGCAAGACGCTCGATGAGCAAGGCAACCCGTGCCTGAAACTCGTGGCTTGCAGCCAGGGACAGACCGTCAATGAAGCAGTTGTCCCCTTGCAGCAGTCGGATGCCGGTAAGAAGGTTTATCTGAAAGTATCGGGCAACCAGCCGCAAGTTACCGGTGAGGGCAGTGTAAGCTACACCTTCAGCTACTCCTTCGCTCCGAAGAAGGGCTGGGTAGAAGCCGGTACATCCGTTTCCGCCGATTTGCTCAGCACGAAGACTGCCGGTGGATTTACGGGAACGATGGTGGGTATCTATGCAACAGGAGATTATAGTTTGAACTAAACTTCTATTTATTAACTTTGTACCAACAATCAGAGCTAAATAACAGCATTATGAAAAAAGAAAAGAGATACTTAGTACCCAATGATTATATGGCCGACCCTGCCGTACACGTATTCAACGGCCGCGTCTACATCTACCCCAGCCACGACTGGGAGAGTGGCATCGAAGAGAACGACAACGGCGACCACTTCGACATGAAGGATTACCACGTCTTCTCTACCGACGACGTGATGCACGGCGACATCCGCGACCACGGCCTGGTGCTCCAAGTGGCGGACATCCCCTGGGCAGGCCGCCAGCTGTGGGACTGCGACGTAGCCGAGAAAGACGGGAAATACTACATGTACTTCCCCTTGAAGGACAAGACCGACATTTTCCGCATCGGCGTTGCCGTCGCCGACAGCCCCGAAGGCCCTTTCATCCCCCAGCCCGACCCGATACGCGGCAGTTACAGCATCGACCCCGCCATCCTGAACGACGGAGACGGATGCTACTACATGTACTTCGGCGGCCTGTGGGGCGGACAGCTGCAACGCTACCGCGATAACCGCGCCCTGGAGAGCGCCGCCTTTCCCGCCGACAACGAAACAGCCATCCCGGCACGCGTCGTCCGCCTCAGCGAAGACATGCTGCAATTTGCCGAAGAGCCCCGCCCCGTAGTCATCCTGGACGAAGACGGCACACCCCTGACCGCCGGCGACAGCTGCCGCCGCTTCTTCGAGGCAAGCTGGATGCACAAGTACAACGGACGGTACTACTTCTCTTACTCCACCGGCGACACTCATCGCCTCTGCTATGCCACGGGCGACAACCCTTACGGGCCTTTCACCTACCAGGGTGTCATCCTGACACCGGTCGTGGGCTGGACTACCCACCACGCCATCGCAGAGTACAAAGGAAAATGGTACCTGTTCCATCACGACAGCCAGCCTTCCGGCGGGCGCACCTGGTTGCGCAGCCTGAAAGTATGCCAGCTGGAATACGATGCCGACGGACGTATCATCACTATTGAAGGAGAGGACTAAGCCTTATGGAAAATGTAAAAATAGGAATTATCGGTGCCGGCTGGATAGCCGAGCAAATGGCCATTACCCTGCGGGGTATGACCGGTGTGGAAGCCTACGCCATCGCTTCCCGCAGTATGCAGAATGCCCGTGAGTTTGCCGACCGCTGGGGCTTTGCCCGCGCCTACGGCTCGTACGAAGAGATGCTGGACGACGAGCAAGTGCAGTTGGTGTACATCGCTACGCCCCATTCCCATCACCTGGAGCATGCCCGCATGAGCCTGCTCCGGGGCAAGCCGGTGCTTTGCGAGAAGGCGTTTACCGCCAATGCCCGCCAGGCGGAAGAACTCCTGAACCTGGCGCACGAACGGAACCTCTTCATCACCGAAGCCATCTGGACGCGCTATATGCCGCTGTCCCAGACCATCAACAAGCTCATTGCCGACGGCGCCATCGGCCGTCCCATGACCCTGTCCGCCAACCTGGGCTATCCCATCGGCAACCGTGAGCGGCTGATGCAGCCGGCACTCGCCGGCGGTGCGCTCCTCGACCTGGGCGTCTACGCGCTGAACTTCGCCTCTATGGTCTTCGGCACGCAGATAGAGAAGATTACCTCGACCTGTGTCAAGACCGCCACCGGCGTGGATGCGCAGAACAGCATCACCCTGACCTTCGATGACGGCCGGATGGCAGTGCTGCACAGCACCATGCTCAGCATGACCGACCGCCAGGGCATCGTCTCCGGCGACCGCGGCCACCTGATTGTGGAGAACATCAACAACCCGCAACGGGTAACGGTGGTGACGGAAGACTACCGGACCGTTGCCGTCTACGACTGCCCGCCGCAAATCACCGGCTACGAATACCAGGTATATGCTTCCGTCGAAGCGCTGAAGAACGGCTGGCTGGAATCTCCCTACATGCCCCACGCCGAAACCCTGCGCATCATGCGCCTTATGGACGGCCTGCGCCGGGAGTGGGGGATACGCTATCCTTTTGAAGACTGATAACACCCGGTCCGAGGACCGATAACACCCGATTTGAATACTCATAAACCCGATGAAGATGAAGAAACTCGTTCTCTTGCTCCTTGCCCTCTGCCTCTTGCGTCCCGCCCTGGCCGAAGACGGTAGCCGCCTGTGGCTCCGCCATTCTCTGGACGCCGATGCCACCGTAACCTGTAACCGCCAGTCGCCCGTACTCGACGTCGCCCGTGCCCAGCTGCAACGGGGCTGGAAGGGTGCGCCCGTAACCCTGAACCTGCAACGCGGCAAAGACTCGCGTGCCCTGGGCCCGGAAGGCTACACCATCCGCACCGACGGGCAAGGCCGTCCCACCATCACCTCTGCCGGCGAGCGCGGACTGCTTTACGGAGCCTTCCACCTGCTTCGCTTGCAAGATACCGGTGCCGACCTCTCGAAACTTGATATTAAAGAGCGCCCCGCCTACGACCTGCGCATCCTCAACCACTGGGACAACCTGGACCGCAGCGTGGAGCGCGGCTATGCCGGACAGTCCTTGTGGGACTGGGACGCCCTGCCCGCCACCCTCTCCCCCCGCTATGCCGAGTATGCCCGTGCCAACGCATCCATCGGCATCAACGGCACGGTGGTGAACAACGTCAATGCTTCTTCTCAAATTCTCTCTGACGAATACCTGCAGAAGGTGCGGGCGCTGGCGGACGTCTTCCGTCCTTACGGCATCCGCACCTATCTCTCCATCAACTTCGCCTCGCCCATGCAGCTGGGCGGACTGCCCACGGCGGACCCGCTGGACCGTGACGTCATCGCCTGGTGGCGGCAGCGGATCAAAGAAATCTACCGCCTCATCCCCGACTTCGGCGGCTTCCTGGTGAAAGCCAACTCCGAAGGTCAGCCCGGCCCCTGCGATTTCGGCCGCACCCACGCCCAGGGCGCCAATATGCTGGCGGACGCGTTGAAGCCCTACGATGGCATCGTCATGTGGCGCGCCTTCGTCTACAGTCCCACCGATGCCGACCGCGCCAAGCAGGCATACCTGGAATTCCAGCCGCTGGACGGACAGTTCCGCGACAACGTCATCATACAGATAAAGAACGGCCCGGTGGACTTCCAGCCGCGCGAACCCTACAGCCCGCTTTTCGGCGCCATGCCCCGTACGGCACAGATGGTAGAGTTCCAAATCACGCAAGAGTACCTCGGCTTCTCCAACCACCTTGCCTTCCTGGCTCCCATGTGGAAGGAGTTCTTCGGCTTCGTGCCCCCCGCCGGGCTGAAAGCTATGGCAGGCGTTGCCAATATCGGCACCGATACCAACTGGTGTGGGCATCACTTTGCACAATCCAACTGGTATGCCTTCGGACGCCTGGCATGGAACCCGTCCCTCTCTTCCGAAGAGATAGCGGATGAATGGCTGAAGCAGACTTTCGGGGCTTCGCTTCCTGACTTGAAGCAGATGATGGTGGATAGCCGCGAAGCCGTGGTAGACTACATGATGCCCCTCGGCCTGCACCACATCTTTGCCTGGGGACACCACTACGGCCCCGAACCCTGGTGCGACGTCCCCGGTGCGCGTCCCGACTGGATGCCCTCTTACTATCATAAGGCAGATAAGGCGGGCATCGGCTTCGACCGTACCCACACGGGCAGCAACGGCACGGCGCAATATCCCGATGCCCTCTGCCGCCTCTACGACGACATTGCGACTTGCCCCGATGAGTATCTCCTATGGTTCCACCACGCCCCCTGGCAGCACAAGCTGCAAAACGGGCGCACCCTTTGGGACGAACTTTGCTATCGCTACGACCACGGCGTGCAGCAAGTGCGCCGCTTCCAGCAGATATGGGATCAGGCGGAACCCTACATTGACGCCGAGCGCTTCCGGTCAGTACAGTCCCGTCTCAAGATACAAGCCCGCGATGCCGTATGGTGGAAAGATGCCTGCCTGCTCTACTTCCAGGAGTTCTCCGGCCTGCCCATTCCCGCCGATATAGAGCGCCCCATCCATGAGTTGGACGACCTGAAGCAAGTAAAGCTCCCCATCCACAACCACGAGCGCCCTTCGGCGAAGATGCTGAACGAAAGAAGATAGTAAGTTACCGCCCTACCGAATGGTGAAAAGAAAAAAGGAGATAACCGCCGGCTATCTCCTTTTTCTTGTTTAATCCAGTACAATCGGCTTATATTTAGGAACCAATGTCTTCATGATAACCCAACCTATCAGATACGCCACTGCGCAGATGCAGAAGATGATGAAGTAGCCGGCAGGCTTACCGGAGAATCCCATGAATTCCATTGCCGGGCGTACATATTGTGCTCCATGTTTCAGCAAGTCTTTCGTCATTTCCACTTCCGTGCCGTTGGCCATGGTAGTACCCGCCGCATAGGAAAACAGCATACCGGAACCTTTGTTGATGATGTAGGAACCTATACCGCCCGCCATACCGCCGATGCCCGTAACCGTGGCAATCGCCGTCTTGGGGAACATATCGCTTACCGTAGAGAATATGTTTGCCGACCACGCCTGGTGTGCGGCACCGGCAATACCGATGATGACCACCGGAAACCAATAGGAATAATTGCCCAAAGGCTGCGCGAACAATGCCAGCAACGGGAAGAAAGCAAATATCAGCATGGCACGCATACGCGCCGCATACGGATTCATCCCGGTTCTGCTGATGATAATACTCGGCAGCTTGCCGCCGTAGATGGACAACATGGTGATGGCATAAAGCACAAAGATCAGCAACATCGCCGTGGGGCTGTCCGAAGAGAACCCGTAAACATCACTGATGTAGGCAGGCGTCCAGAACAGGAAGAACCACCATACGCCGTCCGTCATGAACTTGCCGGATGCAAAAGCCCACGTCTGCTTGTAGCAGAAGCATTGCAGGAAACTCAGCTTCTTTTCTTCCTTGCCCTCGGGGACGGTTACGGCACCGGCTTCGTACTTGTCCTGTTCTATATATTCCAGTTCCGCCTCGTTCACGTGCTTGCTCTTGCGTGGCTCGGTATACAGGAAAACCCACAACCCCATCCAGATAAAGCCGAGTGCGCCGATCACGATAAAAGACATTTCCCAACCGTTGCCGATGCCGATCTCCTTGAAGTACCGGGCAAGCAGGGGGATGGTAACAGGAGCGGCAAGCGCACCCACCGTGGCGCCGGCATTGAAGATACTGGTGGCATAGGCGCGGTCTTTCTTCGGGAAGTATTCGGCGGTTACCTTAATGGCAGCCGGGAAGTTACCGGCTTCGCCCAGTGCCAGTATGAAGCGGGCGGCGAGGAAGAAGTATACGCTCACGGTAGCGATGGTGACTGCCATCACCGAACCGGTTTCTACGGCAATCAGGGCATCGGAGCTTCCCACTCCCACCCACAACTCGGTGGCATATCCGCAGGCTGCATGCAGGCAGGCACCCGCCGACCATACTCCGATAGACCATAAGTAGCCTTTCTTGGTACCCATCCAGTCGATGAAGCGACCGGCAAACAACATGCTGAACGCATATATAATGGAGAATATGGAAGTGATGGTACCGTAGTCATTATCGGTCCAGTGGAACTCGGGCGCGATAAAGTCTTTCCAGGTAAGGGAGAGCACCTGGCGGTCGAGGTAATTAACTGTTGTAGCGAAAAATAGCATGGCGCAAATAGTCCACCGGTAATTGGTCATCTTACTCATTGCGTTTCTCATTGTATCCATCATATATCGATATTAATGTATTTATCACAAATATAGTGTTTTATTCTATAGATTTTAACTATATTAGCACCCGCAATTACAATTTATGGCACTGACTCTGATAAAAGATGAATCTTATTCCGTCGTAAGTATCCGGTTGGATGAACAGGAGTTCCACAATATTTTCAATAAATATTATGCGACGCTCTGCTCATTTGCCTTCCAGTACATGGAAGATACGGATATGTCGGCAGACATCGTGCAGGATGTATTTGCCAAGCTGTGGCAGATAAAAGATGACTTCTTCTATTTGCACCAGGTGAAAGCCTTCCTTTATACCGCCGTGCGCAATCGCGCCCTGAACGAACTCGAACACTCAAAGGTGGCCCGTGAATACGAACAGAAGGTGATGGCGAAGAAAGCGGATGACTTCTTTCACGATACCGTGGTAGAGGAAGAAACCTTCAGGATACTATCGGATGCCATCCAGAAACTGCCCGGGCAAATGAGGGCCATCATGCAACTTGCCTTAGAAGGGAAAAAGAATCCCGAAATAGCCGAGCATCTTAATATCTCTACCGAAACCGTGCATACGCTCAAAAAGACAGCCTACAAGAAACTACGCAAATACCTCACTGATTATTATTATTGTATTCTCCTGTTTATCTAAACAACCGCCTTCTCTGCTTGCAACACGCCCTTTCATCTTGTTTATCGACTTATCATAAAAGAAGCCGCAGGCAATAACTCAATGCCTTGCCTGCGGCTTTACTATGCTAACAAATTGAAAACTGACGGGAATTGATTAATTGTATCCCGGGTTTTGGAAATTCTTCTTGTAAGCCTCGTCACCTTCCAGTCTGTCCAACTGGCTTGTGGGGATGGGGCGCAGATACATATACTTCTCAATGTAGCGTTGTACTACGGTGGGTGCTTCACCCACATTCGGGCTTACCTTGTAGGTGCTTGCAAACTCTTCCCACTTCTGGGTACGGGCCAGGTCGAACCAACGGAAACCGTCACCGTAATACTCACGGCTGCGTTCCATCAGGATGTAGTCGATGTCGATCGTAGCAGGAGTGGCGGCTACCATGGCAGCGCTGTTGTCCTGTACCTTCTCCTTGTTCTCGGCTACGCTGAACTTCCACTTGCCGGCACGGGCGCGGATTACGTTTATCAGGCTTCTGGCATCCATGCTGCCGGTAGCTCCCTTCACGGCTGCTTCGGCGGCGATGAAATAGAACTCGGAGTACTTCAGGATGTTGAACGGACGGGTACTTGCTACCTTATCATCGTTATAGTCGGTTCCCTTGCGGGCTACACCCAGTTTCCAGAGTCCCGGGAATACGGTACGTGAGATCTTGGTCAAAGGCACTACATAGTCGGCACGGTCCGGCAGAACACCCAGTCCCATGGCGCTGTTGAAAGGCTTATTGCTGTAATCGATGTTTCCCGGATCTTCGGGTAAGAAGGTCAAAGCAGGATCACCCGGATATATCGGCATATAGTGGGCATTGTACATAACTGACGGGCCACCGTTCTCAAATTGATACGTAGCCGGATAAACCACCGAGAAGGTTCCGTCGAAACGGGAGTCGACCGTCTTTTCGGCGAATGCCTTTTCGAATACATCGATAGGGGGTGCCATACGGCTCCACATACGGCTGAACGTCTGTCCTGCCTTTACGGTACGGAAGAACGGGCACTTGATGTCCCATGAGCTTGATGAAGTACTGCTCATTACTTGCTGGAAGTACCATGTTACCATCCATACGGCCTGGTTCTGCGCGGAAGTGTCTCCGCTCGGAGCGCCATCCCATCCGGTTACGTTACTTTCACTGTTGGCTGCACTTTCTTCGGTATGGTCGGCATAGAACATGATTTCCTTGTTGCGGTCTTGCAGGAACTCGTGTACATCGTAGAAGGTAGGTTGCAGGCCATAAACGCCGGGGTTGTTGATACCCGTCATTGATACGTCGTATGCCTGTTGGAAGTACCATGCTTTGTCCTTTCCGTCGGGATCGTTGCGGTCGCAGGCGGGATAGGTAGGAATGTCATTCGGGTTTTCCAGCCACCAGCCGTAAGTAAGGTATGCTTTGGCAAGTACCAGACGTGCCGTGTTCTTGGTCACTGCACCGGTCACACGGGGTGTTTCGGGCAGGTCGGCTACGGCGGTAATCAGGTCGGGGAAAATACCTTTTGTGTAAACTTCGGGCACCGTATTACGGGTCGAAACGCGCGTCGGTGAGGTGTTGGCTGCCAATTCACCGCCACCCAGGTCCAGGGGTACGCCGCCGAAGGCTTGTACCAGCTGGAAGTAGTAGAAGGCGCGGAAGAAGCGTGCCTCAGCGGTAAGTGCCACAGGCATCTCCGCCTTTGTACCGTTGTCGATGATGGCGCTGGCATTGTTGATGGCAGAGTAAGCCACGTTCCATATTACGTCGAAGCGGCTGGTTGCTGCATCGGGTATCTTGCCCTGAACGCTCAGGTCGGCATTCTGGAAGTTGGCATCACCTTGCGAACCGAAGGTGTACTCGTCCGTACCGGTTTCGCAGGCATTATAGTAGTAGGGTTGTCCGTAAACCCTGCGCAGGCTGGTGTACAGTCCTGTCAGACCACCGATTACGCCCTGTTCGGTTTCAAAGAAACCGGGCTCGTAGATGTTGCGGGGCTGCTCATCCAAGATATCAGAACATCCTGTGAGGAAGGATGAGATGATCATGGTTCCCAGGATAAATTTTGTATATATACTTTTCATATCTTAATCTTTTAAAGGGTTAGAATGATATATTAAGACCGAACAGGAAGTCACGTGTAGCCGGTGTATTGTAAGCTACCAGTGCCATTCCCTTGTTGGCATATTGGGAAGTGGTAACTGCCTGGTTCTCGTTATAGCGGGAGTTCGGTTCGGGATCGAGTCCTGTCTCGTCGTTGTAGGGCGAGAAGAATACGAACGGGTTCTGTACAGTGGCGTAAACTCTCAGGCTGGCAAGGCCGAACTGGTTCAGGAATCCTTTCGGAACATTGTAACCCAGCGTGATGTTACGGATCTTCATGTATGAGCCGGAGAAGATAGCCATACTGTTGGCGTACTTCGGATTATCGTTGTTGGTGATTCCGCCCGGTCTCGGATACTTGGCATTGGGATGCTCGGGAGTCCAGTAATCCACATCCACGTTATTACGGCGTCCGGTCAAGAGGTTGAGGTAACTGGAACCACCATAGAGTGTAGATACCAGCTTACCGCCATGTTGGAAACCGCCTACGATTGAAAGGTCGATGCCCTTGTAAGCTACGCGGGTATTGAAACCGCCCTGGAACTTGGGATCCATTTCGATGACCTGGCGGTCGTTCGAGTCAATGGCTCTGACGGGCTTTCCGTTTGCGTCATAGTCTCCGTTGTACTTCACCTTGATCATACCGATGTTGCCGTCCGGTTCCAGAATCTTCATTATTTCTTCTTCGCCGGCTTGCCAGAGACCTATCTTTTCGTAATCGTAAATTACGTTGATGGACTTTCCTTTGAACCACCAGTTACCTTCGTCCTGATCTTGGCCTGAGGCGAGGTTCACCAATTTATTCTTGTTATGGTAGAGGTTGACACCTGCTTCCCAGGTCCATCCGTTCAGGTTGTCCAGTATCACACCGTTCAAAGAGATTTCGAAACCTTTGTTCTCAGTCTCTCCGATGTTTGCCATATAAGAGCCTACACCGGAAGTACTGGGCAGATTCACCTGCAGCAGAATATCTTTGGTGTGTTGGGTATAGTATTCGAATGAACCGCTCAGTCTGTTGTTGAACAGTGAGAAGTTGACACCGTAGTTCCAGGTAGTAGTGTACTCCCATCCCAGTTTCGGATTGGGCAGCTCGGACAGTACATAACCGGTCTGGTAGAGGTCGCCGTAGTTGTAGAGGCGCGTACCCAGCAAACCGAGTGTCTTATAAGGATCAACCGCCTGGTTGGACGTTTCACCGTAACCTACGCGTACTTTCAACTGGTCGAGCCATGTGATGCCTTCCATAAAGGCTTCCTTATGAATGTTCCAACCGGCTGATACGGCAGGATATGTATGCCATTGGTGTCCTTTTGCCAGGCGTGAAGAAGCATCGGCACGGAACGTTACGCTTGCCATGTATCTGTCATCATAGGAGTACATTGCACGTCCCATCCATGACATCAAGCCGCTCTTTGCATAGCCCTGGCTGCCCGGGTTGAGGATGATTTCACCTTCTGCTTTCGACAGATCGTAGTATTGGAAGTGGTCTGCCGGGAAATCTCTTGCAGAAACGCCCGAACGGTTGGAACGGGTTTCTTCGGCAGAGTACAAGCCTACCACATTGATGTTGTGCTTTTCGGCAAAGGTGCGGTCGTAGGTAATCATGTTCTCCACAGTCCAGTTGGTGGTCAGTCCGTTGCTGATGGAAGCGGACGACGGTGCATGGGCGTCGCTGGTGTTGTTCACGCCGATTCCCGTAAAGCTGCCGCCTGTAGTCAAGCGGGCATTCAGACCGATGTTGATGCGGTACTTCAAACCTTCTATCCACGGAGCGCTGATTTCACCGTAAAGGCTGTTGTAAGAAGCAAAAGCCTTTTCTTCGCTCAGCCACTTTTCGTCGGCGTCTTCCAGTGTCTTCTTGGTCCAAACCGGATAAGTTTCGGCAGCACCCACCTTTACGGCTCTTTTCAGAGTGCCGTCCTCATTATAAGGATTGGCGATAGGAGAAGTGGAAATCACATCACCCGTGTTCAGTTGGTTACCTTGCGTTTTGCTGTAGTTGTTGTTGGAAGTCAATCCTACCTTTACATACTTGCCTACATTCTGGTCGATAGAGGCGCGCAGTGCGATACGGCTGTATTGCTGGGTGGGCAGGGGAGACTGGTCGAGGTAGTAACTTGCACCGAAGGCATAGTTACCGTCTTCCGAACCTTTGGTTACATTGACGTCGTGGTTGGTGATGATACCGGTGCGGTACATCATATCCTGTCAGTCGGTGTTCACGTCGTCCGATTCGTCTACGGAGTTGGTTACCGGAGCGGTAGTAAGCCCCAGTTCCTTGATGGTTCTGGCAGCTTCAGCACGCAGTTTCACGAACTGTTCGCCGTTCATCATCGGGAACTTGATGGCGTTCTTGAATCCGTAGTAACCGCTATAAGTTACCTGCGGCTTCTGTCCCTTGCTTCCGCGGAGAGTCGTTATCAGGATAACGCCGTTGGCACCACGCGAACCGTAGATGGCAGTTGCCGAGGCATCCTTCAGGATGTCGAGGCTCTTGATACTGTTGGGGTCGATGTCGCTGATGGAACCAGCGAAAGGAATACCGTCGAGTACCACCAGCGGGTCGTTGCTGGCGCTCAACGAGCGCGTACCGCGAATACGGATCTGCAATCCGGCACCCGGTTTGGATGACGTTTGCGTCATTTCCACACCTGCCACGCGGTTCTGCAGGGCGTTCGTCACGTTACCGGTCTGTATGGCCCGGAGTTCGTCGCCACGCATGGAAGCTACCGAACCGGTCACCGCTTCTTTACGTTGCGTACCGTAACCGATAACGACTACTTCGTCCAGCAGTTTCGTATCGTCCTGCAGGGTAACGGTGAGGAAAGTACGTCCGTTCAACGCTATTTCCTGGCTCTGATAGCCCACAAAGGAGATGACCAAGGTAGCATTCCGGGGAGTGGTGAGGGTAAAGTTACCGTCGATGTCGCTGGTAATACCATTGGTAGTACCTTTTTCAATGACGCTGGCACCGATTACCGGTTCGCCGGTAGCGTCTTTTACTATGCCCTTCACCGTAATGTTCTGTGAGAATGCGAACAATGGTATCAGGCACAACAAAAATAGTAGCCCCAGGGGCTTCATGTAATAATTGGTGTTTTTCATAAAACCATTCATTAAGTTAGTTATACAATTTCTTGATTTAAGTCAGATAAATAAGTGAAACGAGTTCTCTTCATGTCTTCATATTATTCTATTTAAAGGTTAAACAATTATATCCGTTATCGCACACGGAGCGCAATCCCTCAGTTGGACATTGCAAATGTAGTTTATTGGAAGAAATAGGGACTGCAGAGAGGTTACACAAATATAACATGAAGAGTACATTACCTTTCCCTACGTTACAAAACCTTATGCTGTCGTTACATATACCGCTCAGAGGGGTGCTGAATGATAGATTGTTACAAATATCAGACTATCCGGGCAGGCTTGTGAATCTCCTGTTTTTTGTGTAAGTTTGCAAAGTCTTCTACGCTAAATGTAATGCTATGAATCTAAAAACGTACAGGCATATCCTTGCGATACTGCTATTTCTGCTGGTTCCATGCCGGAGCCTGTGCCAGACCGGGACTTATTATTCCGCCAACGGGCAACTCAGCAGCAGCCTCATTAACCAGCTTTTTCAGGATCATCGGGGATTCATCTGGACTTCCACCGAGTTCGGACTGAACAAGTTCGACGGAACGCACTTCACCCACTATAAGCACATTGACACCGACTCCACTTCGCTCGTCAACAACCACGTGCGCGCCATCTTTGAGGACAGTTACCAGAACTTATGGATCAGATGCCTTCGTGGACTGATGCTCTATCATCCCGAGACGGACGACTTTGAACTGATAAGGATGAAGGGCAGGGAAGGTACGGTTCACGTCACCAGCCTTAAGGAACTGCGCAACGGTGAAGTATGGGGAACCACCACCGGCGACACCATCTTCCGCATGAACCTTGCCCGCAAGCTGATGGAACCCATCGAAGGCATGAACCGGAAGTTGGAGCTATCGACCATCAACGCTATTTTTGAAGATACGCTGGGAGATCTCTGGTTCCCGTCGGAGACGCAGGGAATAGTCTGCTACCACCTGAAGACCGGGGAGATACAGCGCTTCCGCTATCCCGACATTCCGGAAAACAACATATCGGCGATGGAAGAAGATGACGAGGGAAACCTCTTCGTCGGTACCCTGACCCGCGGCCTGTGCCTATACGACAGAGAGAAGCAGCGCTTCATCCCCGTGCCCTACGGCAGCATACAGAACTTACCCATCAAGCAGCTTGCCTTCATCGACGGACGGCTGCTGATAGGTACGGACGGAAAAGGCGTCAAGACCTACAACCCTAAGACACGGCAGATTGAGGACTTCCCGATAGACGCCGCCCCCTTCGACCTGAGCACCGGAAAGATACACAGCATCCTTCAGGACAGGGACAAGAACCTCTGGCTGGGCATCTTCCAGAAAGGCATTGTCTTTCTGCCGGCGCGCAAGGAACGCTTCGAGTACATCGGGCACAAACTGCTCTACAACAATCCCATCGGTACCGGTTGCATCATGTCCGTCTTTAAGGATGCCGACAACCATCTATGGGTGGGGGCGGACAACGAAGGCGTTTTCGAACTGGACACTCTCTACAAAACCGTCCGCCACTATCGCCCCGGAGACGCGTCCGGTTCGGTGGCAAACACCATCACGAGCTTGTTCCAGGACTCCGACCGCAACATTTGGCTGGGGACATACGCCCGTGGACTCGCCATCCTGCACCGCGAAACGGGCCGATGTACCTACATCCCCCAGCTGATGCACGAGAAGATAATGAACATCATCGAGGACAAGCACCGCAACCTCTATATCGCCACCCTGGGAAGCGGAATCTATACCTATAATCTGGACACCAAGGAAGTCCGCCAATACAACGTTACCCACGAAGAGGACAAAGGCTCGGCGGACGAAGACCGCAGCAACAACTGGGTGAACGTGCTCCTCTGCGACCGCGAAGGCATGATATGGATAGGCGGCTACCAGGGCATCTCCTGCTACGACCCGCAGCAGAACACTTTCCACAAGATGGAGCCGATAACCCCCGAAAGCGTGGGCTACAGCTTCCTCGAAGACAGCGAGGGCAACATCTGGGCAGGTATGTCCAGCGGACTCTACCGCATAGACAGGCAAACCCGCGAAGTGAAGAGCTACACCATGCAAGACGGACTGCCCAACAACATCATCTGCTCCATTGCCGAAGACCGCAACCACAACATTTGGGTGAGCACCTACAACGGCATCAGCAAGTTCGACCGTGAGAACCGGCGTTTCGTCAACTACTTCGTGGGCGACGGGCTGCAAGGCAACGAGTTCACCCACGGCGCCTTCTTCCAGGATGCCGACGGGCGCATCTACCTGGGCGGAAGCGACGGAATCACCCACTTCGTGCCGGAGCAAATCATAGAATATCCCCGGAAGGACGATGTTTATATCACCGACTTCTGGGTATTCAACCAGCCGGTGAACAAGAACACCCTGTCGGACGGTAAGCCCATCATCTCCACCGCCGTAATCGATGCCGACGTCTTCCGCCTCAGCCATCAGGACAACACGTTCAGCATTGTTTTCTCCACGCTGAGGTACGACAACCCGCAACAGATAAAGTACCAGTACCGCATCATCGAACTGGGCGACGAGTGGCAGACCACCGAACCGGGAAACAACCGCGTCACCTACAACAAACTGCGTCATGGCAAGTACACCTTCCAGGTATGCGTTGCCGAGCGCGGCAGCCAGTCGGACATACGAACCATCACCATCATCGTCCGCCCGCCCTGGTACCTGTCCGGCTGGGCATACGGCGCCTACTCCGTCCTGTTTCTGTTGTTGGTGCTGGGTGTCATCACTTATCTTCTCAACCGCATCCGCCACCGCCGGGAGATGCTGGAGCACAAGCACCAGGAAGAAATCAACGAAGCCAAGCTGCAATTCTTCATTAACATCTCCCACGAGATACGCACCCCGATGACGCTCATCATCAACCCGATAGAGAAGCTGCTTTCGGAGAACCTGACTCCGGAACTGAACAAGACCTATATGATGATTTACCGCAACTCCCAGCGCATTCTCCGGCTGGTGAACCAGCTGATGGATATGCGGAAGATAGACAAGGGGCAGATGTTCCTGAAGTTCAGGGAGACGGACATCGTAGGCTTTATCGACGACCTGGCGCTGACCTTCGACTACGTGGCGAAGCATAAGAACATCCGCTTCACCTTCGTCCACGAGGACACCTCGCTGAAGGCGTGGGTAGACCTGAACAACTTCGACAAGGTCTTGATGAACCTTCTGTCCAACGCCTTCAAATACACGCCCGAAGGCGGAGCAATCACCCTCACGCTGCGCCGGGGGCATGGCGATACCGATACGCCCTTAAGGGACTACTTTGAGGTAGTGATAGAGGACACCGGCATCGGCTTGGAAGAGGACAAGATAGAACGCATCTTCGAGCGTTTCTACCAGATAAACAACGGTTCGGCATACAGCAACCTGGGAACGGGGATCGGTCTGCACCTGACGCACTCGCTGGTGCGCCTTCACCACGGCACCATCACCGCCGAGAATTGTACGGATCATTCCGGAAGCCGCTTCATTGTCCGCATCCCGCTGGGCGCTTCGCACTTGCAGCCCGGCGAAATGGAGAATCCGGCAGGCGTGGAAGCATCGCCCTATCCGCTGCACATCAAGGAGCAACTGGAGTTCGAGGCGAACGAAGAACCGGGAAAAGAGGCGCAGCCCAAGCCCAAGACCAAATTCCACCTGCTCATTGTGGAAGATGAAAAGGAGATACAGAGCTATCTGGAGCAGCAGTTGGGCGAACTGTACCGGATTACGGTGTGCAACAACGGCAAAGAAGCCTTCAAAGCCATCCTCTCAGGCATGCCCGACCTGGTGCTGAGCGATGTCATGATGCCCGAGATGGACGGCATTACCCTGTGCCGCAAGATAAAGCAGAATGCAAGTATCAACCATATCCCGGTGATTCTGCTCACCGCCAAAGGCAAGCCGGAAGACTATGCCGAGGGCATGGACACGGGAGCGGACGCCTATCTGGTGAAGCCGTTCAACGTAGAAATACTGAAAAAGACCGTCGCCAACCTTATCAATAACCGCAAGCTGCTGAAGAATAAGTTCAGCGGCATGCAGCAGCAGGAAGAGAAACAGGAAGTGCTGAACATAAAGCCTGCCGACGAAATCTTGCTGGAAAAGGTGATGAAGGTCATCAACGACAATCTGTCGGAACCGACACTGGACGTGGAGATGCTGGCAAGGAGCGTCGGACTGAGCCGGGTGCACCTCTACCGCAAGCTCAAGGAACTGACCAACCTCAGTACCCGCGACTTTATCCGCAACATCCGCATACAGCAAGCCGCCAAGTTGCTGCAGAACAACAAGAAGATGAATATATCGGATATTGCCTATTCCGTAGGTTTCAGCAACCTGTCCCACTTCTCCAATTCCTTCAAGGAGCAGTTCGGCATGGCGCCGAAGGAGTATATGCAGAAGTTCAACGAAGACGCCGGGGAGTGAAGGCAACCTTTCCTTCCCGATGTGGCAAAATGACAAATTGTATTTTTAAATGCGGCAGCGCGCCGCGTTCCTGCGCAGAGGGCGGGTGGAAGAGAAAGAAACGATTCTCGTGCGTTGGCGTGTTTGCAGCATGAACGGTATTCGGCGGGATTGGAATCGTATTGCCGGATATTTGTGTTGTATCCCGTCTTTCTGTGCGATGTATTCTTTGTATGCAGTCAATCCGCTACTTGGGCGCAGCCAATCTACTTGTCCCAAGTAGCGCAGCATACCATCCCTTTTTGCTCCATCTATAGTTCCCCGGTGCCGAATCTATAGTTCCCCGGTGGGAAACATATAGTTCCTCGGTGCCGAACATATAGTCTTTCGGTGCAAAACATACCATCTATTCACCCAAAACACACCGTCTATTCCGGCAAAACATACCATCTGTGCCCGAAAACCGTATATTGTCTGCATATTATTCATTATATCTGTATATCTATTCCCTACTTTATGCAGGAATTTTCTATTTACTCCCCTTTGCGGAAGTGGGTGTGACAGCGAAATGCCGGATACCGTATCCTTTTGTCTCCGTATATATTCTATCTGATTGCAAAGAGATAAATGCTGTCTCCCCGTGCTTGTAGAGGCATGGGAACACCCACTCTGTATACTTTCTTTATATATTTTAAAAAATATTTCCCTATATACTCACCCTATTTTCATTCTGAACTGTATTATTACTAAAGATAGATAAAAACAAGCCAAAATATGATAAGAAAAGATTTCGATATTGCCCGTCTCATAGCCGCGTATTTATCCGGTGAGATTACGCAGGATGAAAGCATTTGTCTGGATGCCTGGCGCAATGAGGATAAGAGTCACGAGCAACTCTTTCAGAAGATTTGCAGTGAAGAGAACCTTGTGCGTCACGAAGCCCGCCGGGCAGACTATGACGTGAATGCCGGATGGAAAGGTGTGGAGAAGCGCATCAAAAGAATGTCTTTCAGAAAGCGGTATATGAAGGTGCTGCAATACGCAGCCACCATCATCCTGCCGGGTATGATATTGGTCTTTGCACTTCTGAATGTTCCCGAAGCCCAAATGACGGACAACGCCCTGCTGCTGGCCGAACAACAGATATTGCCCGGCAGCGCCAAAGCCATCCTGACACTGGACAACGGCGAAACGGTCTATCTGGATACGGAAGTCTCCGAAGAACAGGCACGCTTGGCAGAGAAGCAGATACAGGTAGACTCTACGACTTTGAGCTATCGCTCGGCACAAATGCTGGCAGCACAAACTACCCCTATATATAATAAGGTGGAGATTCCGCAAGGCGGAGAATACGCCCTGGTACTGAACGACGGCACCAAAGTGCACCTCAACTCGATGAGCAGCCTGCGTTTCCCCGTCACCTTCGGAGCCGACAAGCGCGAAGTGGAACTGGTGGGCGAAGCCTACTTTGAAGTCAGCAAGACCGGGCAGCCTTTCATCGTGCATACCCAAGGCGTGCAGGTAGAAGTGCTGGGAACCACCTTCAACGTTTCCGCCTATCCCGACGAAGAGTACCAGGCTACCCTCGTAAGCGGTTCGGTGCGGGTAGATGCCGGACAGGGCAACAGCCTGGTGCTGAAACCTTCGCAGCAAGCCTCGCTGGCACCCGGCAGCAGCGACCTGCACGTGCGCACGGTGGACACCGCTTTCTATACCTCGTGGGTCAGAGGGAAAATCAACTTCAAAGACCAACGCCTGGAAGATATCATGAAAACCCTCTCACGGTGGTATGACATCGAAGTGAAATATGCCGACGCCAGCCTCAAGAACAAGCGCTTCGGCTGCAACGTGAACCGTTACGAAAGTATCACTCCCTTCCTGGAGTTGCTGGAAGCTACGGAGAACATACACTTCAAGATCAACGGTAAGACAATAACATTCTATAACTAACCATTAATAATTTAAGTAAGTATGACTAAGAAACAGAACTACACCAGCTCATGGGAAGGTAGTAAACGTATGTGGATTACATTCCTGTTCTTCAGCTTCATGATGATTGGTTTTGTGCAGGCTGCCAACACGGCATTTGCCCAAACAACGGTTACTGTGAACGTAAAAGACGCTACACTAAGCGACGTGTTATGGGAAATTCAACGGCAAACGGATTTCACCTTTATCTACAGCACAAACGATGTGAGGAAAGTGAAGGTACACAGCCTGAACGTAAAGAATGAAAAGATAGCCGCCGTGCTGGACGAATGTCTGAAGAACAGCGGACTGGCTTATACGGTAAAGGACGGCGCCATCGCCATCCGCCCCGTGAACGAAGTACGCGGAGTAGCTGCCGTGGAACAACAGAAATACACTGTCACCGGAACGGTGATAGACGAGACGGGTGAGTCCGTTATCGGCGCCAACGTCCTGGTGAAGGGTACCACGAACGGTCAGACAACCGACCTCGACGGACACTTCTCCATTCAGGTGGAGCAACCCGCCGTTACGCTGGTGGTGTCGTATGTAGGATATACCCGCCAGGAAGTGAGAGCCACAGCAGGCAAAATGGTGAAAGTGGTGCTGGCACCGGACGCTAACCTGACGGAAGAAGTCATCGTAACCGGTTACGGTACATTCAAGAAATCGGCTTACGCCGGTTCGGCTTCCAGTGTCAAGAACGAGAAGATAGCCGACGTGCCTTCCGTATCCTTCCAGGACTTGCTGCAAGGTAACGCAACGGGTGTGCAGTTCACGTCCGCATCCGGTCAGCCGGGGTCTTCTTCTTCGCTGCGCATCCGCGGTATGGGTTCGTTCAACGCATCCAACTCTCCGTTGTATGTTATAGACGGTGTGGCGGTAACTTCCGGTTCCATCAACTCCATTGATTCGGATGGCGGACTGGATGCCATGTCTACCATCAATACTTCGGATATCGAAAACATCACCATCATCAAGGATGCCGCCGCAGCCTCACTCTACGGTTCGCGTGCTGCCAACGGTGTGGTATTGATTACTACCAAGAAAGGTAAGACCGGCAAAGCGGTCGTTAACCTGAAAGCTGACTGGGGGTTCAGTGACTTCGCTATGGACTACCGCCCCACACTGAACGGAGCGGAACGACGCGAATACATCTATAACGGATTGAAGCTCGGCCAGGAAAGAGGTGGAAAATCGGAAGCGGATGCCATCGCCTATGCCGACAAGAATATCGACAAGTATGCTCCCGTGCCCTGGTGCGGTTATACCGATTGGGGCGATTACTTGTTCCGCAAAGGAAGCCATTCCAATTATGAGGCATCTTTGTCCGGCGGTACCGATCGGTTCAAATATTACTCTTCACTGGCTTACCTCAAACAAGAGGGTATCGTACGGACTTCCAGTCTGGAACGTGTCACCGGCCGCTTGAACGTAGACTTCCAGGCTACGGATAAGTTGAAGATGGGCGTTAACTCCATGTTTACCAGCCTTACGCAGAGTGTATATAGCGAAGGAACCAGCTATACTGCTCCTTTCTACTCCAGCGTGAGCAAGCTGACTCCTTCGGACCCTGTATACAATGAAGACGGTACTTACAACCAGGACTTGATTGGACTGGCAAGAAGAAATCCCGTACTGGCGCAGGCTTACAACTATCAGCGTGAATACGTGACCCGTGCATTCAATACCCTGTATGCCGAATACGAATTCATCAAAGACCTGAAACTGAAGTCCACTTTGAGCTACGACTACAACATCAGTAAAGGTAAGGAATGGAGAGACTCCCGTACTTCCGACGGTGAGAAGAACAACGGCGGTATGAGCAAGGCATACAGCGAATATAATAAGATGGTTTGGTCTAACCAGTTGAGTTATAAGATCGACATCCAGAGAGATCATCATCTGGACGCTCTTGTGGGATATGAAATTGACTCTAAATACAACGACGGCTTGTCAGGCTATGCCACCAACTTCCTGACTCCGCTCAAGAATGACATTACCAACGGACAGACTTTGGAAAGCCTCGGCGGCTCTTCCAGTCGTACACGCATGGTGTCTTACATCAGCCGTCTGAACTACGACTATAAGCACAAATACTATTTGGGAGCAAGTTATCGTATGGATGGCAGCTCACGTTTGCACCGCGATAACCGTTGGGGTAGCTTCTGGTCAGTATCCGGCGCATGGCGCGTAATCGAGGAAGACTTCATGAAGCCCACCGGCAACTGGCTCACCGACCTGAAACTCCGTGCCTCTTACGGTGTGAACGGAACCCTGCCTTCGGACTTGTACGGCTACATGGGCCTGACCAGCCTGAGCGGCGGATATATGGAGAACCCGGCACTCATCCAGTCGCAGATAGAGAACCGCGACCTGGAATGGGAGACGAACTATAACCTGAACATCGGTCTGGACTTCGGCATCTTCAACCGGGTGAACTTCACGCTGGAATACTACACCCGTACCACGAAGAACCTCTTGATGGACTGCCCTGTATCCATGACTACCGGCTTCAGCTCTTACCTGATGAACATCGGTGAAGTGAAGAACCAGGGTGTGGAACTGGAAATCAACTCGAAGAACATCGTTACAAAGGACTTCGACTGGAATACTACTTTCACCCTGTCCCACAACAAGAACAAGATTGTGAAGCTGGACGGCGAGCAGACGCAGATTATCAGCGGTACGCAGATTCATAAGATCGGCAGTTCTTACCGTACTTTCTATATGATAGAGTTTGCCGGAATCAACCCCGAAACCGGTGCACCGCAGTTCTATACCAACACTCAGGATGCCAACGGAAACTATGTGAAGGAGATAACGGAGAACAATAAAGATGCCCACGCCATTCCTTTGAAGAAGCATGCCGAGCCGAATGTGACCGGCGGACTCTCCAATACATTGCGCTACAAGTGGTTCGATCTGAGCTTCATGTTCTCCTACCAGTTCGGTGCCTTCGGCTATGACAACTGGGCACAGAAGACCGAGCATGGCGGAAAGGACTTCACCCTGAACATTCCTGCTTACTACCGCGACAACTGGAAGAAGCCGGGAGACGTCAGCAAGTACGAGGTATTTATTGAAAAGCCTGCCGTAGCCATGACGGGTGTCACCACTACCCGCCGCCTGCACAGCACGGACTTCATCCGTCTGAAGACGCTGACCTTCGGTGTTACCGCTCCTAAGGCATGGACAAAGACGTTGGGTATAAACAGCCTGCGCCTCTACGCTTCTGCCAACAACTTGTGGACTTGGGCTGCCTACGACTTCTACGATCCCGAATCGGTAAGTGCCGGTACGGCAAGTTGGGGAACTCCCCCGTTGAAAACGGTTACATTTGGTCTTAACTTGAACTTCTAACCCATTAAAAAGAGAAACATTATGAAAGCATTGAAATATATAGTAATGGGAATGTTGGTCAGCCTGACTACTTCCTGCGGCAACGACTGGCTCGACGTAGAATCGAGCACCAAGATTCCAACCACTTCTGCCATTCAGAACCTGAAAGATGTGGAATATAGTTTGAACGGCATCTACGATGTGATGCGCAGCACTAACTATTACTCCGGACGTATGGTTTATTATGGAGACGTGACCGGCGACGATGCGCAATCCATCAAGACCGGAAAGCGCACCACCACCTATTATATGCTGGACTATACCAAGGACAACGGTCCCAGCAGCCATTGGTCATACGCCTATAAGATTATTCAGAACTGCAACATCATCCTGTCGCAGATAGATGAACTGGAAATCAGCGAAGATGATAAAGCTACTTACAACGACCTGAAAGGTCAGGCGTTGACTCTCCGTGGATTTGCCCTGTTCGACCTTACCCGCTTCTTCGGCTATCCTTATGCCAAGGACAACGGTGCTTCCCTGGGTGTGCCCATCGTTACCGAAGTTTCCAACACGGAGAACAAACCGGCACGTAGCACGGTGGCACAGTGCTATACTGCCATCATCAAAGACCTGAAAGAGGGTAGTGAGTTGATGAGCGAGAAGTTCAACAAAGGAAAGATCAATAAGTGGGCGGGTATGTTGCTGCTGAGCCGGGCTTATCTGTACATGGAAGATAACCAGAACGCACTGACAACAGCCGAAGCTGCCATTGCCGGAGCAGAGAAGAACAAATACCGCCTGTGGACGAACGACGAGTACGGCACCATCTGGGGCACTGATTTCGCATCTGGCGATCCGGGCGAAGTGCTGTTCGAACTGGTGAACCTCACGGTAGACGGAGTAGGTAAGGAAAGTCTTGCCTATCTCTGCTTGCAGACCGGGTATGATGACTATTGTCTGACCAGCTCTTTCTACGAACTGATGCAGGAAGACCCCGCCGATGTCCGTAACAAGGCTTATACCGTAGTCTCCAAGACAAAGAGGGCTTATATCGCCAAATATCAGCCGCAGAACGGTAAGGCGGTCGAGGACTCCAACATCCCCGTACTCCGTCTGTCCGAACTCTATCTGATTGCTGCCGAGGCTGCCGTGAAAGTAGGTGATAATGCGAAAGCTGTGAAGTATCTGGATGCCATCGTTAATCGTGCCAACCCGGAAAAGACGGTCGTAGGCAAGACCGTCACACTGGACGATGTACTGCTGGAACGCCGCAAGGAACTCTTCGGCGAAGGACACCGCTTCTTCGATGCCATCCGCAATCACAAGACCATCGTGCGTAAAGAGTCTACCAAGAAATTCCCCGAAATTGCGGAAACCGAACACTTGAAGATGGTGGACGAGAGTATGTCTTTCGACTGGAACTACTACCGCGTAGTATTGCCTATTCCTAAGGCGGAAATGAACTCCAATGCCAATATGGTACAGAATCCTACTTATGGTGATTAAACAATAACTAAATAGATGATGATGAAGACAAGCATTACGAAATCTCTCCTTGTCACTCTTATTCTAACAATCATCAGTTCCGGCCTTAGTGCCGGAACTTTTGATTCGGAAGGCAAGAAGAAGAAGGAGAAGAAAGAAGAACTGTCGGCGGACGGCCCTTATGTGATTTATGAACCGGATGGTCGGGTACGGGTGATAAGTGTGGATACGAAGAGACGTATCATAGATACTACCTATGTGTCGCTGCCCAAGGACTTTACGCTGCACGTAGTCGACCACAAAGGGCGTTACCCGTTTGATGTGAAGTTGCATCCCGTAAAGCGTCCCGAATGGAAATACCGCCAACCGGAAAAGGTGTTTGTTATGTCCGATCCTCATGGTAAACTCGACTGCGTCATCAGTCTGCTGCAAGGCAATGGCATTATCGATAAGCAGCTTCAATGGAGTTTCGGCAAGAACCACCTGATGGTTATCGGCGATATATTCGACCGGGGTAAGGACGTGCCGCAAATCTTCTGGTTGTTCTATAAACTGGAGAAGGAAGCTGCCGATGCAGGGGGGCATGTCTCTTTCCTGCTGGGCAATCACGAACCGATGGTACTGGCCAATGACTTGCGCTACACCAAAGGCAAGTACAAAGAACTGGCTAAGAGGCTGAATATGCGTTATCCCCAATTGTTTGGTGAGAATACGGAACTGGGCAAGTGGCTCGGCACACGCAACACCATGCAGACTATCGGACGTAACTTATACGTACATGCCGGTTTGGGAAAGGAGTTCTATGACCGCAACCTGGATATTCCTACGGTGAATAAGGAAATGAGCCGCGCCCTGTTTATGAGCCGTGCCGAGCGCAAAGCCTTGTCACCCCTTACGGCATTCCTCTATGGTAACCCGGGACCGATATGGTATCGCGGGCTGGTGAGGAAAGACCCTAAGTACAATCCGCTGCCGCAGGACTCTTTGCAGATGATAATGAAGCGCTACAATGCCGAACATATCATTGTAGGCCATACCATTTTCAAAGACATCTCTACCTTCTACGACGCCAAAGTTATCGGGGTGAACGTGGATAATGAGGAAAACCGTAAGAAGAAACGCGGCCGTGCCCTGTTGATTGACCGGAATACGTATTTCGTAGTCGGAGACAAGGGGGTGATGCGTAAGCTGTTCTGAGTTTTGCCACAAAGGGCACAGAGTCTCACGGAGTTTTAATAGCGGCGGGCAATCGCCGCTATTTCTTTTGCCGTCTCTACGATATGGGCGGGCTTGAACTCTTCCAGTTCGGTGCGCGGGCGGAATCCCCATGTCACTCCGCAGGCAGTGACTCCCGCATTGGCAGCCGTCTGCATATCCACTCCCGAGTCTCCTACATAAAGCACTTCTTCCCTGGTAACGTTGGCTATACCTATAATCTCGTGTACAATGCCCGGGTCGGGCTTCACGTTCACTCCCTCGCGTTGCCCCAGCACAGCCGTAAAGCGGATGTTCGGGAAATAATGGGCTATCAGCTTTTCCGTAGCCGATTGGTATTTGTTGGAAGCTACCGCCAACTGCATTCCTTCCTCTTGCAGCAGGTTCAGAAGTTCCGGCATTCCGGGGTAAGGGCGGCTTTTGTCCGCATTGTGCACATCGTAATAGGGGATGAACTCTTTCCGTACCCGCAGTACGTTCTCTTCCGTCTTTTCGCCTTCGGGCAGGGCACGTTCAAAAAGTTTGTTGATGCCGTTGCCCACCATAAAGTTGTAGGCAGACTCTTCGTGAGTAGGATATCCCAGCGCGGCAAGCGCATGGTTCGTACTCTGTGCCAAGTCGGCTATTGTATTCAGTAAAGTCCCGTCCAGGTCGAATATAACCAGTCTTTTCATTGTCTTTCTTCATTTAGTTTTTGCAAATATACTATCTTTAAATAAGATGGGAAATACCTTTGTAAAGTAAAAATAAGCGGGCTTATTTGGCTATACTTACAAATTGCGCTATCTTTGCAGCCGAATTTTACTAAATATAGGTATGAGTTACAATTTGTTGAAAGGAAAAAGAGGCATTATTTTCGGTGCTCTGAATGAGCAGTCCATTGCCTGGAAAGTAGCAGAAAAAGCAGTAGAAGAAGGTGCAACGATCACCTTGTCCAATACACCGGTTGCCGTGCGCATGGGCGAAGTGTCCGCGCTGGCCGGGAAACTGAACTGCGAGGTTATCGCAGCAGATGCTACAAGCGTAGAAGATCTGGAAAATGTATTCAAACGTTCGATGGAAGTGTTGGGCGGACAGGTAGATTTCGTCCTGCATTCTATCGGTATGTCTCCCAATGTGCGCAAGAAACGTACTTACGACGACCTGGATTATGATATGTTGGGTAAGACGCTGGATATATCGGCTGTCTCCTTCCACAAGATGATACAAGCTGCCAAGAAGTTGGATGCCATCTCTGAGTATGGTTCTATCCTTGCCCTGAGTTATGTGGCTGCGCAACGTACGTTCTACGGTTACAACGATATGGCGGACGCCAAAGCCCTGTTGGAGTCTATCGCCCGCAGCTTCGGTTACATCTACGGCCGCGAACATCATGTACGTGTCAACACCATCTCCCAGTCACCCACAATGACCACTGCCGGTTCCGGTGTGAAGGGTATGGACAAGCTGTTCGACTTCGCTAACCGTATGTCTCCGCTCGGCAACGCTTCTGCCGACGAGTGTGCCGACTACTGTATCGTGATGTTCTCCGACCTCACCCGCAAAGTCACCATGCAGAACCTTTTCCACGACGGCGGTTTCTCCAGCGTAGGTATGAGCCTTCGTGCCATGGCTACTTACGAGAAGGGCTTGGATGAGTATATGGACGAAAACGGACACATCATCTACGGATAATGGAAACAGCGCTTTATCTTTTACCCGTCACTCTGGGCGACACTCCCATCGAAACCGTATTGCCTTCTTATAATAAGGAGATCATACTGGGCATCCGCCATTTCATCGTAGAGGATGTGCGCTCTGCGCGCCGCTTCCTGAAGAAGGTGGACCGGGAAATAGATATCGATGCGCTTACATTCTATACGCTGAACAAGCATACATCGCCCGAAGATATCTCCGGATATCTGAAACCGTTGGCGGAAGGCTGCTCGATGGGAGTCATCTCCGAGGCAGGCTGTCCCGCAGTGGCGGACCCGGGAGCGGATGTAGTAGCCATTGCCCAGCGGAAAAACTTAAGAGTGGTCCCCCTGGTGGGACCCTCTTCTATTATTCTCTCCGTCATGGGCTCCGGCTTCAACGGACAGAGCTTTGCTTTCCACGGCTACCTTCCCATAGAGCCGGCGGAGCGCAGCAAGAAACTGAAAATACTGGAGCAGCGCGTCTACAACGAGTCGCAAACCCAGCTATTCATCGAGACACCTTACCGCAATAATAAAATGGTGGAAGATATTCTTCAGACTTGCCGCCCGCAAAACAAACTTTGCATTGCAGCGAATATCACCTGTGAGGGGGAATATATCAAAACCCGAACCGTGAAAGAGTGGCAAGGCAAGGCGCCCGACCTCTCTAAGATTCCTTGTATTTTTCTCTTGTATAAATAATCCTTTTCAGGTGCTCGAATTCATATTCCAGGCAACTGCTGAAGAAGTTCTGTTGCAGGTTGTGTTCAATCTGCTGGAACGTCCATAGCTTTCCGCCCTTGAAGTCCTTGTTGCACAGGATAGAGTCGTCGTCCAGGTCGAGTATGAACAGATAGACCAGACGGTTTGTCACTTCGTTTTCGAAATGGTACATAAAGTTGAAGTGCAGATTCTCCAGGGGCGCGGTAGGGAGTGTTTGCCGCAGTACTCTGTATACACCCTGTTCCAGCGTCTCTCCGTATACCAGGAATCCTTCTATCAGAAGATCCATTTTCCCCTTGTCGAGCATGGTGCATTGAGGGCGGGGAAGAAGAAACAGCATGCCGTGTGAGACTACGGCGATTCTGACAACCGGATTGATAAAGTCGTTCTTTCGTCCGATGGCTTCTGCTGCCATCACCTTTCCCAGCACATCCCCTTTGGTATTGACTATCGGTATAAAGAGAGTATGCTTCATTACGGTGTTGAAGTAGGAGATACCGAACTGGTTGAACAGTATGCCGAGTATGAATACGGCAGGCGGTGCCACTTTGAACAGGATGTAACCTGTAGTGCTTCCCAATGGATGGCTGATGAAAATGGCACAGGAGATAGCTAAAAAGTGCAGGAAACTGATTATCAGTATCACACGTGCAGAAACAATGGCTGCCTCTGCTCCCTGGGCAAAAAGTTGTCTGCAACAGCGTTGCGTTTGGGAAACGTGATAATTCAAGAACCTCTTCCGGTTCAGATAGATGATAAACGGGGGAATGAGGGCACTGATTTCCAGCGTAAACGGCAACATGGGCGTCGGACAATAGTTAGGTGTGAATAAGGACGTTATAGACAACAACAATAGCATTCCCGTAGTGCAATAAAGGATGATTTGCGGAATATAGGTTCCTTTGCGCCCTATCGAATATATACTAAACAATAGTCCTATACCTGCACCTATGTAGATAGCTATGTCTTGCG
>ENA-UEQB01000419-UEQB01000419.1-human-gut-metagenome-genome-assembly--contig:-NODE-419-length-40524-cov-21.248276_pt1 | contig 40524 bp, 61 predicted proteins | sample MGYA00242901_ERZ507918 | MGnify/ENA primary metagenome ERZ507918 (study PRJEB26167, sample SAMN06115405) | human gut metagenome | host: Homo sapiens | place: China:Sichuan | collected 2016-04-06... | reverse complement strand
TCCGGTATAGGATGTCCATTCTCATCAAGAGGACCCCATTGCTGTATTTCTTCCACATTCTCCATGATAATCACATCCGGCAGGATTGCTTTGGCATGTTTATATACAGCCCACGGGAGGATTCTCAGTCCTTTCTCCCGTGGTTTTCCACCTTTTGCCTTGGAATGGCTTGTACAGTCCGGGCTTGCCCACATCAGTGCTACATGCCGGCCTTTTACATATTTCTGCAAATCGACTTTGAAGATATCCTCTGTCAGATGCAGCGTATCCGGGTGGTTTGTCTTGTGCATCAATATGGCATCCGGGTCGTGATTGATTGCGATATCAACCGGCCGCCCAAGAGCCATCTCAATTCCCACACTCGCCCCACCGCCGCCAGCGAAGCAATCGATAATTAAATCTTTCATGGCAGCACCTCCGGCATGAAATCAAACAATGTCGGCTCGTCAACTTCATTCTCTGCAGCCTGCAGATATCCGACGCCATCCCGGAAATAATCTGGGTTTAGCTCACATCCTTTGCCGTTCCGGTGCATCTTAATCGCCGTCATTGGTACCGTCATCAGACCACCAAACGGATCATAGACCGTATCACCCTCATTGCTATATCTGTTGATGATTCTCTCCACGATATCCAACTGTAACGGGCATACGTGCATCTGAGCGCGTCTGCGGCTCTGCGTGGTGTTAAGGGTACGCATCCGATTGATATCATCCCACACTTCCAACTGATTCCACGATCCCGGTGCAACTACCATAAATGTTGCCGGGAGCTTCCCGTCCTTGTCCAGATCTTCCGCAAGTTTCACATGATCCTCATAGTTATATACATTGCCGCGGCTGTATTCCCTGTACACCTGCTGTAAACTGTCCACAGGAAACTCTTTCAGTTCTTCCTTGCTGATCAGTCGGTTTCCTGACGATCTCCAGTAACCATGTGCATCAATCTGCCATTGTGCCCGGGTGTAATCCTCTTTGGATTTCTTGACCGGATCATCCGCGTATGCCGTAGATCTATCTGTCGGCAACTTCCGGAAAAGCAGGATATATTCCGGGCATCCTACACCCATCTTTGAACCATCCTTACACTGTTCTGTCCATCCAAGGCGGTATGTCTGGTTATTCTCACGGACAACATCAGTCACGACAGTAATCATACCGAAATACTGGAATCCGTGTTTCATGTAATGTGCAATGCAAAGCGCATGAAATGGTTCGATTGTAGGCATCCCGGTACCAGTCGCATTTCCGAACAGTACGCGATCTTTGACATGGATTGCAGCCACACGACCCGGCTTCAGGACTCGGAGCAGTTCCGGTGTGAGAAAATCCATCTGTTCAAAGAACCGGTCCGTGTTCTGGTTATGCCCGAAATCGTTATAATTTGCGCTGTATTCGTAATGGTTGCCGAATGGGATCGAGGTATGTATCAGATCAATACTGTTTGTCTCCATTGCCCGGGTTTCCTCTACACAATCCCCATATACCGCTTCATAATGGTTTCCCCTAACCGTTCTTTCTTCTCTGCTGCCTTCCACGCCCATCTTCCTTTCTAACCGCCGTGTCTTATTCTCTGAATTAAGTCCATACCTCTTCACAATCTCTATCATTTTTGCAACCATGTGATTGTGATTCTTCCATTTTTCCAGCAACGCTTCCTTGATCTGCCGCTCATTTTCCATATAGATAATGTCAATCACGACCGGCTCTTTCTGTAAAAATCTGTAACACCGGTGTACTGCTTGGATGAAATCATTAAACTCATAATCAATTCCGAGAAATATCTCCCTGTGGCAATATCTCTGAAAGTTACATCCGGATCCGGACAATGATTTCTTCGTTGCAAACAACTTTGTCCGTCCATTCGAAAAATCAATTACCCTCTGCTCGCGCAGGTCATAATCCATCGATCCGTAGATATCCACCACTTCCGGCAGCACTTTCTTGATCGCATGCCGTTCATTCTCCAGATCGTGCCACAACAAGAAATGATCATCCGGCGATTCTTCCACAATCCTTTTCATTTCTGTTGCACGGCGGTCAATGCTTTCTCTTTTAACTGCCGCAGCTTCTTTCAATCCCTCGGCAGCTTCCTGAAATAACTGCATCTGGCCGTCCCGATCTGCAGTATCGCCATAATGCACCGGCAATTCATGCCATCTTACTTCAAGCGGCGGCAGATCATATCCCTCATCGGAATATACCGGATTGAGATCTGAAGGTTTCGTGATAAAAAGTGCCCAACTGCTTACCCACATCCAAAATTCATCTTCCATGTTTGGATATAAGGTCAGATTGTTTGCTTTGGTGCTGTCTCTCTGGAAGAACCGCGTCAATGCCTGCCCGGTATCCATCACTTCCAAATATCCGGCATAATGGATCAGCTCTTTGTATTTGTTTGGTGATGGTGTAGCCGTGGCTACCAGCTTATACGGAACATTTTTAAATTTATCTAAAAACGTCTGATAAGTTTTACTTCCGAAACTTCTTAAAACACTGGCTTCGTCGAGTGATGTTGCTGCAAAGTAATCTGGCCGGATATCCCCATCCCGTACACGCTCATAATTTGTTAATACAATCTGGCTTGTGCTCTGCTCCACCTCTTCCATCGTCCGGCAATACTCCGGTTTCTCATATCCAAGCACTTCCACCGCATCATGCGTGAACTCCTGCTTTACTCCAAGCGGCAACACGATCAATGCACGGCCACCGCTGTACTCCGCTGCCAAGTGGCAAAACTCAATCTCCTGCACGGTCTTTCCAAGCCCGAAACTTTCAAACAGTGCACGCCTACCGCCTTTCAGCGCCCACACCACAGCATCCCTCTGATGCGGTTTCAATACCTTATTGACTTTTTCCAGATCCACAATAAATCCGCTTTCTGTCGCAAGTTCAATCTTTGTTTCTAAAAATTCTTTATATGTCATTTTTCAAAAGGAACCCGATATATCGTTACCCCGGCCGGAGGTTCGGCTCCTTTCTTGCATTTTTGAATGCTTTGTTTTAAAATGTCCTTGTCTTTATGATAAGCAGGCGGGTAAAACCGTTTGGGGGAAGGGAATTCGGTTGGCAGTCATAAAATTCATCGCGACTTTAATAATTGCACTTTGTGCTTTTAGCACGGAAACGGAGGATACTATGGCAACACAAATTCCAACCACACAAACAAGTAACACCTTGGTCAGCACAACTGCCGACCGCCCTTCTACTTATCCTAAAGACTTTTATTTCATGCTCAAGTAGCACATAATTCCACACTCCGGCATAATCTCTGTATTCATGTCTCCCCGATCGGGATCTAATTCATCCAGATATACCGGACCGTTTTTGTCTTTCAACATGGAGTGTCCGACTTCTCTTTCCAACTTCGCCCGGCTTGCAAAGACTTCTGGGAAATCTTTTCTGATTCTATTCCAGTAACCCATACCACCTTTTACGCATCCGATACAATTATTATTTGGATAACCAAGGTCATACATCAAAGGTCGGGCAAATGCAAAAGTCCGTTCAAACAGTCCATGCACTTCTTCTTTTGATAAATTCTTTTCTATCAGCGGAAATTCATGTGCAGCCTGCGGATTGGCTTCTATCGTCCGATCGGCTCTGTCCCTTTCCTTAAGGTCGAAGCCCCAAACATACGTGATCTCATAGTCCGCATGTTCAGCTTCCCACTCTTTACGGATTCGCTTTTTCAGCCAATTAGTACATGGTGCAAATCCGTTAGCCGAATTTTTAAAACCACCAAACACCCTTACGCAATCTTCTACATTTCGATATTCCGTTGATCGTAGCACTGTGATTTTCTTCCCGATTGCTTTTTCGCAATCTTTAATAAATCTCATGCTGTCTGGATGTTGGTCTGCAATGTCAATGTAAATCCATTCGTCTACATCTCCAGCAAGATATCCAGCCATAAAACTTGATATTCCTGCGCTTACCCAACATACTTTTAATCTTTTCATGACAACCACTTAACAGATTGCTCTGTGTCCGTGGATAAGGAATTACGGCTCCCAATAGTGCCATACGACACCGCTAATTAAATTCCTTTTGTTCTCGCCTTTCTTCACCTTTAGGCGGTCAACCTTGGTCTACCAAGGCTTCTGTCATTACTCCTTTCTCATTCCATCTGTTTTTAAAATTTCATCTAAACAAGCATTCCAACCAAATCTATACGACGGGACAGGCTTACCCGGCTGCGGGTACTTCCCACACACTTCCATCTTCTCCGGCAGTTCCCGGAGCGGACACCAATCTGGTCTATCTTCAATCAGGTCGATATCCCTTGCCGTTTCCATTGCTTGACAAGTCTCCGTGTCGCTTTCCTCGTCACAATACATAAAATTGCATCCGAAGCACGATTCCGGCATATTCATTACCAATACTGCTTTAGGCATTTTCATTCCCCCTTAATTCGTCAAGGCTTTCCTGCAATTCTTTGTAATAATTGATTTGGTCTGTGAAATGATTATCTAACGCATCAATCATTTCTTCTTTCACATCTTCCAGAGATTCTGCCTGTAAAAAATCCATGTGCCCATCAATGACAGACTGCCATCCAATTTCTTCACCACAATATACAATGCTTCCTATGACGAGATCTCCGTAATAGGCAACTACATCAATTTGTTTCTTCCAGTCTTCCTGCTCTGGTTCGACTTCTTTCCATTCAAGTTCAGTCATACCTCACACTCCCTCCGGCTTTTCACACCGCTCAAATTCGATCACCCATACCCACGGGTTTGCATCCCAACCGTAGCGGTCAAGGTCTGATTTCTTGATGGTAGAATCCCACAATCTCTGAAATAAGAAAAACAATTCAGAGATGAAATCAAATTTACCAACGCATTCCTTCGGATCTACCTCAATTCCTTCTTTCCGTATGCCGACTTCCGTAATCTGCTGTAACCGCTCCACTCTCACATTCGTAACCTTCAGCCAGATACGCGCGGCTTCTTTCGGCATGCGGATGGACGGACGGTATATCAGTTTTGATGATTCCTTGAACGTTGGCAAGTCTGCCAGCTTATCATCAGCCCTGTAAATATATGTTCCCTCTTCATATGCTTCGCTCCATGTTTCTCTCACGTACAGTATATCGTCCGTGTGATATGGCGGATTGCATAGTTTGCTTATAATCTGTTTATCCTCTACCTCTGGATGCACCTTATGATATGGACTGTTTAGAACTGATTCAACATCATGTTTAACCAGCCGCCGAGTGCAGCTCTTTCTTCCGTCCAAAATCGCACGAACCATTTCGATATTGAATAAAATCGGTTTAATTGACATCTACACCACCTGCCTTTACAACCTCGATCATATCTGACAACATTCCGCCGCACTTAAACTGCTCCATCTCTTCGCTAAATTCCTCCAACTGCTCCACAACCTTATCTACATCATAGGCGGTCGGCATGTCATTAATCACTTTTTTTACAGCATCGTAATCATCCATACTTTTAAGCATTCCGCTTAAATTATCCAAAATCTTACCTGCTTCAATCAATCTACTCATCGTTCGCCCTCCTGTTCCATGCTTTAATTGCCCTTTTCTTACATTCCTCGATATTCTCCATAGTGTCATCCTCTTTGTTTGTATCCGGACAAAATCCCTCTGTCCTTGCACCGCATTCACATTTGCACCAAATGGTAAAACCGTAAGATTTTGTAGCTGCTTTAATTTTTGCTTGACCCCCGCAGAACGGGCATGGTTTCAATTCTTCACTCATTCTTCATTATCTCCACTTCTTGATAGCTTTAACTCTGTTCCGTCAATGTTGCCTGCGAGTTTATTCTGACAGTGGCACAACAGCGTATCCAACTCTTTAGCGTCTGTTATCTTTGCCGTCCTTATGTAATCAAGCACTCTATCCACACTTTCCATTCTGTACTTGACTATCATTTTGTTATATGCGGTTCTTATGCTTTCAATTTCCTGCTCATGACGTCTGATTTCTGCTAATTTTGCCTTGCAAAAATTATAGTCGCTTACAAGTTTATCTTTTCTGTGCTCTGCAACTTCTTCCATTGCATAACCTTTCATTTCGCTCATTCTTCATCACCTCTACTCCTAACTTCCTTGCATGGTAACTGTAAAAGCAACCCCTGCCGTTCAGCATCTTCGTATTCCCCAAGCTTGTTCAGAATGGCTTTAAGCCTATGTTCCGATGAAAATGTATTACAAAGAATGCTTAAATGCTCCTTAGAGACATACTTTCCATGCTTATCTTTTTTCGTAAGTCTTCTGTTTTCCAGTTCTCTTTCACAGGCTTTAATCCTGCCTTTATTTTTCCCACCGTTTTGTTTCATCGTCTCGATTGCCTGCTTAATCTGATATGCCGTTGCCCGATTAAGTTCTGATGTAAAATTCAAATCCGTTGCTGGCAATGAACAAAGGTTGCTTACTACATTTCCGCCCATACTATTCCTCACTTTCCACTTTTACCGCCTTTCCTGTAACAATGTCCCAATGCTCATCCTCAATAAATGTCTGCCGGATAATCGCATCGGACAGATAGTGTTCTTTGCTCTTCGGCTGTTTTCTCCAGTAGGAATCAATGTAATAGGCAACCCACTTCATAAACTCATTGATCTTAGCATTCGAGAACCGATACGACTCTTTCAGCGTGGGAATCGTCAGGTACATTGTCGATGCCAGTGCACTTTCGATATTGCGGTCTGCTCCAAGCACTGCGTGCCCTTTCTGGATATCTGCCATGTACAGTTTCTGTGACATCGGTATCGACTTTACCCAGCCGACCACATCAATTTTCCGTTTCCGGCAATACTCCATTATGCTTTCACTTGTAACATCTTCGTTATCATCGTCCTGCCACGCGACACGCTTGTTTACTGTTTTGGTGTAATAGTTCGTGATCTGCTTAAATGTCAGATCAAATTTGTCATACAGTGCAAGGGCAAATATAAATCCCATATGGTTCGCAATATTATCCCCCAGACGCGCCCTTGCAATCTCTTTCCGGTATATGTTCATCGGGATCAACCGCTCTCTCTGATTTACTCTGTGCATTTATTCTCCTTTCCAGCATTCCGCCCTTTTACACAGGTGTTCCAAAATCTGCAACTCGGATCACAGACTTTCGTCTTGTCCCCATAGCTGCAGATCCGTCCACTGCCATAGTATGTGGGCTCTGCCTTAAATTTTTTGTACGCTTTCGGGTCCCGGTGCTCCGGTTTGGAATCCTCATAACCCTGGATCTGCCCGATCAGCTTTATATTTTCACGCTCCAGACGTTTGTCCTTATTGCTTTTATGTATTTCTCTCACCCCTTTTGGTAATGGGGCGATTGCCGCCCCGGTGTCGGCAAGTTAAGAACATGGCTTTTGTGATAACTATAATTCCGCACTTGCAGGTTTCTTTTGCTTTCGCTGGTGTTTCAACCTACCGGACCGGTGTATTGAGCAATGTTCTTTCCAAATCCGCATAATCACATTCACGCTGTTCGAAATCATTGAATTGATTTTTTGCACCCGCAGGCTTCTGCTCCTTCCCAGGTACATAGTTTTCATCCAAATAATCCACATAGCCACTGTTAAAAAATGTGCTCCCGTACTGTGCTTTCCTCCAGTCGGCGTCCTTCTGCAATTCAAGACTGTAGCGATCAATCGCTTTAACAAGCCTATCTTCCCCGATTGCGAGTAGCCGCTTCTTTTGGGTATCCGATACCTGGCCTTTGCCTTTTTTGTTTGGATACAGTTTCCACAAACGTTCAAACATTGCTTTAGCATCAGCCAAAGTATTTATTTTTTTATCAGTATCATTATCACTATCAGGTTCATTATCAGTATCAGGGTTATTTTGCTTTTCAGAAAAACCATTTGCTTTTTTTGCTTTTACTTGGTTTTCGTCAGAAGCATTTGCTTTCGGTCTGCCGCCAAGCTTACCGGCTTCACTACGTTTCCTGCACTTCTCCAAATATACCTCATGATCTCGGTCCATCTGTTCTTGGATAAAACTGAATGCCATATCAGTAGCAGCGTCCAACTCTGGTATTTCCTGATCGGATGCATAGCTTAATATTGCTGTAAATAGCAGTCCTCTTTGCTCCAACGTAAGTTTCTTAATATTCCGGAGATATTTCGCGTACATGACAAAACTGCTTTTATCCATCATCCCCTACCTCCCGGATCAGAACTTCAATTCGGGGATTATCAGCATCTACAAAAAATTCATCCGAGAATCCTGTTATTTCTTTCCATCCATCATTTTTAAGCACGTGGGAATATACCAGAGAATCTTGTATCACCTTACGCCCGTAAGAAGAAATATTGTCCTTATCGCGGCGCTTATTCTTCTCGTACCATCGGTATTTCATGTGCACCGGTTTTTCTATCCTCACGCCCCTCATGCATTGCAAAATGGCACAGTTCACAATTGCTTCATTCTTGGATTTCATCTTTGCTCCCTTGTACCGGTTTGTGCGTTCTGCGGATATGTAATCATTCAGATTATCCAGTCTCCCGGGTATTACCAGTAAGTATTCCAATTTCTCGCCACCTTTCGAACGTATGGCGCATTGCCAGCCGTTTAGATAATATTTTTCTCGCTCTGGATAACTCCTTGGCAAGATATTCGTTAAGCTCCGATTCATCTGTCAGGTCTCCGGGAATCGGGCGATAATAACCATTCCCAACATTTATAATGCAATCAGCATCCCGATTTGCCTTTTCGATTTTGCTTCTCAATCTCCGATCCTCTATCGGGTTGGATGGACGCTGTACAGCGTTCTCATGCCCGTAGGGAATATTTTTAATTTGTATCACTCAATCACCTCACAATACCGATTTCCCGAAGATTCTCCGGAAGTCCTCTCTGGTTCCGCAGTGTTCTTCGAAATATTTCTGCGCCATTTGCTTAAGTTTCAAGTCTATTTCCGCAGCGTTCTTCCCTGCCTGTGCTCCATTCGGATGCAGATCCGGCCGGAGTGGGATCACAAAACCATACTTCTCGCTATTCTTCCGGTTGGAACCGCCCCAGATATGGTGTCTCTCCACCGGAGCTGTTCCAGTAAAATAGCAGTGGCCCATATCATCTGTAAATACGCTCCAGAGCCTTTTCATGCTGCACCCCATTCCTGCTTCATGCGTTCCAATTCATCCGGTGTGGCTGTCTCAATTCCAAGCTCCTGTGCTTCTTCCACGATCCGGTCAATAAAATGTGCCATTTCTGCGGTGTTGTATTCGCTGGAACCTTTAATCATCAGATAGGCTGCAAAATTACCGTTATCTTTAATATGTTTCCAATGGCCAGACACCTTTGTCATATCTACCGTCTTTTTGACTGTAATAGTGATATATCCTCCCTCATCCTCATAAAAGGTTCCGTATTTCTGCAGCATATCCTCATATACCTCTTCTTTACTGGAAGAAATATCCGGATGGTTAGCAATCTTGGTCATAAGCACCCATGCGTATGCATTGGCATCAAGGCTACGTTTCTGGCGATACTTAACCGCCTTTATCCGAAGCAGATCATCTTTCTTCATTTCTTTAATTTGACCGGATGCAGAAGCATCAACCTCGAACGTTAAGATGATGCTGTTCCCATCAAATGCCCTGCTGGCTCCGGTAAGTTTGCCGGTTGTTTCCATCAAGCACCCACTTCCTTATCCGGTGTATTCTTAAACATCTCCATTGCGCGCTCAAAACTCTTAATAGTGATCGTTTCCATAGATTTGCATCCAATCGCATACAACAGTTTCTTTTCACTCACGCCGGTTCTTTCCATTTGTTTTTTCAGCGCGCTTATATGCGCAGCATCTACCGGTTTAGTAAGGTTTTCATCTTTTTCCATATTCGGAAGATCTTCTCCGTTGTAGATGTAAAGTCCGAGTCCAAACATTGCAAGATTCTTTGTTAAACAACGCATAATTGCGGTATTTACGTCAAACATCGTTGCGGCATCTACACGGCCACTTCCGCATTTTGTTTTGTACTCATACGGCTGTGATTTCATTGCCTTATTCTTTCCGTCCATCACCGGCAGCCACATTTCATGGGAAATACCCTCTATGGTTACAGTAGTAAATACCATGTAACCGGTATTCTCGTCATACACATACGGCAGACTTTTTTCTCCAAACTTACGGATTTCATATGTAGCTTCTGGAAAACGCTTTTTTACCTCTTCCCATGCTTTCGACCATGATAAATAGGTCAGCTTTGCCTTACCGGTATCCTTTACTTCCGTATAATCATTTACGTTTATTGCATCCAATATTTCAAATACATTCTGTGTGCTCATATCGCGCATCCCTCCTATCTTTAAAAATTCGGCACCCGGAAACAAGAGATCATACAATCCTCGCAATAATTTTCGTCTCCGATAACATAACGGTATTCGTCCTGGATCGGATCTCCACAGCAGGAACATACCGGGCATTTCTCCAATTCCGCGTCCTGCTCTGCTTCATGTTGCTGGAAGAAATCATAATTATCCGGGACATTACTCATGCAACGCTCCAATCCGGATAAGGTAAATATCCTCTGCATTGCCTTGTTGCAGCAGATCATACACGCGATCTGCGTCTTTATCGCCCAGTCCATCAATCAGCGTGGCGAAAATTTCTTCCCGTGGCTTGTCCAGCAGTGGGCATGATGCTTCCATAAACAGAAATGATCCGGCATCATTTATAACTCTTTCTGTGTCCTTGCAGCTCTGGTAAGCGGCTACAAGGCTTTTAATCTGTGATAAATTCATAATTTTACTTGCACATCCAATCTATTTCTTGTAAAATAAAAATACAGTATTATTTTTAATACTTACTTTTTCTTTTGTTTTTCCTAAATATAGAGAAACAAAACCCCCAATTGGTGGAATCACTGTGCTTTGGACGGCTTCTGTGGTTCCATCTTTTTTATTTCCAGATCCAGCAACTCCTTAAAATCCCCTTCATTTTTCTTTCCCTTCCGCGGGTACGTTGGGATAAGGATCTGCCTGTCCGGTTTTACAGGTCTCGTTCCACTGATGTGCATATCTCTCCTTTCAGCTTGCTTTCCGGAGCTTCTGTATACGGTGCTCGGTTTCCTTCCGCTCTCTTTCCACTCTCTCGAGTGTGTATGCCACATGTGCGATCACCGCGCCAGAAATTACCATTCCTGCGGCAATTATCCAGCCAACTCCTTTCGAGTCCATAGCCATTGCGCCAAGCGCCATAACTACAATTCCGATTTTAAATGTTCTTTCTTTCATGTCCTGCTCCTATTCCGGGATGTTCCGAAACTCAACTGTGATCTTCAATCCAAGATCATCAGCCAGACGGAAAAAGTTCTCGACATTCATTCTTTCCGGCTTTCTGATCCAGTTCTGGATTGTCTTTTCCGTAACTCCATACTTCGGTGCAAGGTCTGCCGGATCTTTGCCTTGTTGTGCCTGTCCGCCCGCCATCATTCCGCGAACGTAGGCCATTTTCTTCTTTGTGGCGCTCTGCGCAAGATTCGTTTTCGGCATTTTCTCACGCTCCCTTCTGTTACTTTCTCTCCTATGTTCTTCGTGTTATAATCTCCTTACAGGACGTTGCCGCGTCCGAGTATTACGAAAGGAGATCTCACTAAATGCAAAATTTTGATGCTTTTGTACAAACTTTAGATCAATCAGAGATCATTGCCCGTGGTGCAGAAAGTGTAGATGTAAATAGCAATCCAGTCACCAATGCGTCTGCACTTTCCACATCAATCAGCCTTGAAATTCTTCGCCAGTACCATGAATGGCTGATGAAACAGCTCTCATAACACCTTTTTCAACACTTTCTATACAGGGTTTCTGAAAGTACATGGCTCTTGCGGACACCAGCTCTGCAAGAGCCTTTGTCTTCTCTGCGACCTCATGTTCACGTTCTTTACCAGATGAAATGACTTCACTGATATGAATTGCTAATGCTTCTATAAGCTTATCTACTGCCTCCACGTTCTCACTCTCCCTTCTGCTGTCCTTTTTATTGGACGCACAACGCCGTATCCTGCTCTTAGGTACGAATTGTTTTTCGCTCATCTTCAAACCTTGTCAAATCGTCCTCGGAAATTCTGTATTCTCTACCGAGCTTGATTGCATTGAGTTTCTTCTGACGAATCCAATCCCATACCGTAATGACTTTTACCTTGTATCTCTCTGCAACTTCGTCACAAGTGTACATTTTCGACAAAAATATCCCTCCTTTTTGTATGGATTTTATACTTGTGTATACCTCGGTTTAGTGATATATTAAGTTTGTCAAAACGAATTAAATCACTAAACCGAATTATCTCGTCTGGTCAACGAATCAGTTCGTATTACCGAGGTATGTCTATACTATATCTCGTTATACCGAGCTTGTCAATAGTTTTATTTCGTTTTCCCGAGATATTTTAGAAAGAGGGAAAATTATGTATGAAATATTTGAAAAGCTATGCAAGGAAAAAGGCATAACACCGTATCGTTTTTGCAAAGATACTGGAATTAATTCATCTACAATAAGTACATGGAAAAATAAAGGTTCTGAATGCTCTGCAAAAACGGCAAAGGCAATATGCGAATACTTCAATGTAACAATGGACTATCTAATGACAGGGGGAACACAAATAGATGATCCTTATGCCATTACTGCATCGGATGAAAGAGATATTGCCAAAGACATGGAAAATATGCGCAATAAATTATTAGATGAATCTGCTGGTCCACTATCCTATGACGGAGAACCGATACCAAAAGATGATGCCGAGCTGCTGCTGGGGCAAATAGAATTGATGATGCGCAAATTAAAACCGATCAACAAAGAAAAATATAATCCTAACAAAAACAAAAAGTAGGTGTTACATAATTGAGAAAAGACATAAAACAGTTAGTCAACTATTATGTAAGAAAATTTAATACCAGAAATCCATATGATCTTGCCAAAAGCCTAAATGTAGAGGTTCAAATTGGAGAGCTTGGCAGTCGCGCTGGATGTTATATGTTTCTAAAAAACCATAAATGCGTATTTCTGAACGAAGATCTGGAAGAAAATGAAATGCGGCTCGTAATGGCTCATGAGCTTGCACACTCGATTATGCACAGGAAAGAGAATTGTTACTTTATAAGGAACAAAACTTTGCTGCTCACATCCAAGATGGAAATTGAAGCAAATACATTTGCCGCTGAGCTACTTATACCAGACGAATTGATTTTAGAAAATCCAGGCATATCGGCAGATCAGATAGCAAGAATCGCTGGATATGATAAAAAAATTATGAACTTTAAAAGCGAACCTTTTTGACAAGGAATTTATGCGATATGATTTTAAAAAAAATTAAACATCGATTTAAAAGCGAATATGAAAATGTAAAAGAGGCTTCTTTATTACTCGAAAAATGCAATCATCTTGCCGAAATAGTCAATACAACATTGAACGAAAAGGAATTCTATGCCACATATGATAAAATGGTCGATGCACTAACAGAATTAACAAGCTATGAAGATTTTGTTCCATTTGACAGTAAGCCTTCCGATGATTTACATAAGGTTATTGCATCTAAACCTGCAGCAATAGAAAAATTCAACAAGCGTTCCAAGGCTACACCGATATATATGCCGGATGCAGATCCTTTTTTCATAGAAGCTGCGGATATTGTAGTAAATAATAAGAAGGCAACTATTGGAACGTTACAAAGGCAATTAAAAATTGGTTTCAATCGCGCAATGACAATAATGAATCAGTTAGAAGCTGCTGGAATTGTCGGGCCAGAGGTTGGGACAACACCAAGAACTGTGCTTGTCGATTTCCAGACTTTGCAAAGGATGTTAGACGGAGCAATTTTGACAGGGGAAGAAAATACTCTTGATGATATATACTCTCCCGAAAGCAAAAATGGTTATAAAAATTTTGACACTATGAGCGGGTTAGAATTTGAACATTATTGTGCTGGGGTATTAGAAAACAATGGTTTTACAAATGTTGAAGTAACACAAGGAAGTGGGGATCACGGCATTGACATCCTCGCTGAAAAAGACGATATAACTTACGCAATCCAGTGTAAATGCTACTCTTCCAATATTGGAAATGCTGCTGTGCAGCAGGCACATACCGGAAAGAGTTTATATCATAAAGATATTGCTGTTGTACTCACAAATCAATATTTTACGCAGCAGGCACAGGAGGAAGCAAAAGCATTGGGAGTAAAACTATGGGATAGAGATAAATTGCAAAATATGATTAATCACATATAAGGAGGAATTTATTATGGCACAAGCAACTTGCCCCAAATGTAGTAGCAACAACATTACATTTCAAAGGGAACAAACCGGAAGCATCGGAGCCGGCACAAACAAAGTAACCATTCAGAATTCCAAAGGCCATAGTTGCCTTTACTGGATTATTATCGGTTGGTGGTGGAAACCTTTATATTTCATTTTAATCGGTTGGTGGTGGAATTTATTCTTTAAACGCCATAGCCTTGGCGGAATTAACGTACATGCCGATAAAACCATCAACCACACTGTTGCAATTTGCCAAAACTGTGGAAATACTTGGAAAGTAAATTAAATAAAAACCGCCCCGGTGCTGAAACACCAGAGCGGCAAACGTGCTCCGAAGATACACGCCGTGAACAAGCATATTGTATCATTCGGAGCGCGATAAATCAACTACCGCGCTATTTTTGCGCCTATTTTTAGGAGGAATGACACATGAATGCAAGGAAATTACCATCCGGATCTTGGAGAGCACGGCTCTTCCTTGGTGAGGATGAACAGGGGAAGAAACACTACAAGTCATTTACAGCAGCAACCAAGCGTGAAGCAGAACGGCTGGCACTGAATTATGCCGAAGAACGCTCCACACCGGACAGAATCACATTCAAAGATGCCCTTGCCAGATACATAGAATCCAAATCCAATGTGCTCTCTCCGTCCACTCTGCGCGGCTACAGGCAGATGGAAAAATATTACGATCCAATCAAAGATATGGATGTATCAGAAATTGACCAGAACACAGTTGTTGGCTTTATAAATGAATTTGCGGGGAAACATTCGCCCAAGACCGTTCGAAACGCATACAGCCTACTCTGTGCAGTCATACGCCTGCAAATACCGGATGCATCATTTCGTGTTACTATGCCCCAAAAAGAAATCTTACAATACTATATTCCAAAGGACGAAGAACTGCAATCATTGCTTTCCTATACCAAAACAGCAAACTATGATCTATACGTTGCAATTCTTCTTGCATCTATTGGAACATTACGAAGATCAGAAGTGTGTGGATTATATGCAGATGACATACAAGGAAATACGGTGCATGTTCATCAAACAATGGTAAAGAATCAAAATTATAAATGGGTACTAAAATCAGTTGCCAAAAATAGTACATCTGATCGTTATGTTGAATATCCAGATAAAGTCATTAAAGAACTTCCTGTTTCCGGCAAAATCTGCAATCTTAACCCGGATATGATTACGCATGATTTCGGACGCACGATAAAAAAACTTGGATTGCCACATTTTCGTTTCCATGATCTGCGTCACTATGCAGCCACAATCATGCACGCAATGGGTGTACCAGAAGCATACATCATGGAGCGTGGTGGTTGGAAAACCAACACGGTTCTGAATCAGGTATACCGCGGTACCAGATCGGATTTTTCAAAAAAATATTCCGATCAGGCAAACGGATATTTTGAAAACCATCTTCTTTGATTCGTGTCATCTTTCGTGTCATCCACTTTGTTTTTTTGCTTTCAAAATAAGACTTCTTGTTTCTCATTTGGAAATATAAAAAGCCACAAAAAATCCAGTGTTCTCAACGTTTTCTTCCGAATCCGCATAAACACTGGATTTTCTTAAATAGTGGACTAGACGGGAGTCGAACCCTCTAAAAAACAATGTAAGATACGCTATTTCCATACATTGTTCAAATTTGTGTCATCTTTCGTGTCATCTACTTAACCGCTTGTCCAAGAATCCCAGTAACAATTGCTGCCGCCATCTTCTTGTAAGAATACAGCTCCACATCGTCCTTATCATCCACAAAACAGCACTCGATCAGCATGGCCGGAGAATTGGTTCGGCGCAACACATACAGATCAGTCCGGATCTTTACTCCACGGTTTTTGAATCCAAGAGCCGCAATGTCTTTAACGACACGTTCTGCCGCCGGCTTCGCTGCGCTTTTCTCACTGTACACATACACTTCCGTTCCGGTCGTCTTACCATTGCCTTTCTTATCCCCGACTCCACAATTAAAATGAATCGAAATATCCAGATCCACCTTGTGCTTGTTGCACTTTGTTACGATCCGCTTCAGGACATCAGTCTGGCTTGTCCCATTGGTGCAGGTACAATCATACACCTTGTGCCCTTTCTTTCTAAGGAGTCGGATCACTTCTTTCTTGACCTTGCGTGCCTCTGTGGACTCCTTGATGAGTCCAACAGCACCGCAGGCGATCTTTCCATCCGGGTTGTGCCCGGCATGTACGTTGATTTTCATATGTAATTACTCCTCCTTCACTTCTGGTATTCCTGCTACGCTGGTGAGCAGCGATACTACACCAGATACAATTGCAGATGATACGACCAGCTTCCAATCCACAGACGATACCACAGCGGCAGTACCGATCACTGCAACAGCGGTCTGTGCCATTGTTTTCACAGCACGGATTCCAGCGGCTTTGAACCATTTAACAGTGTCTACGTTTGCTTTAAATACACAATTCTTCATATTAAATACCTCTTCTTTCTTATTTGATATATTGAGCAATCATCGAAACCAATCCAATAGCCAATGCTGTGGAAATCGTACTGATGATTGCAGTTATAGCGACTGACTTATATTTTTTAACATCTTCTGCCGGTGCGCGTTCCATAACATCGACGCGAGCATCCATGCTATCAATCTTCTCATCCAAGGCGCACACATTCTCGTTAGTATGCTTTACTTCCTCGACCAACTGCACCATCGTTTCACTCATTGTATGTATCTCCTCAACAATTGGTTCCAGTTTATCGATTCTGTGTGTATTCGATTTAGCGCGTGCCTCAACTCTGGTAAGCCGACGCTCGTTATAAGTTTTAGACCACATGATTTCACTCCTTCCGAAGTTTCCTAACTATATTGTAATAGATGCCAAGATTGATTTTGTACCAATTTAAAAGGGCATCCAAAGATGCCCTTACTGCTCTGCCTTTTCAATTTCTGCCCGTACCTGTTCACGCCAGCGTTCCGGTACATCATCAATCGTAATTTTCTTGTCGGTTGTGATTCTGCGCACATAGAATTTTATAAGGTTTACACATGCCATTATTCTTCACCTCCGATAATTCCGGCCAGATCTTCAATCGCTCCGGCGTTGGACTCGTGCCCCTGCTGCAGAGTTACCTGTCCGGCTTCCAATGCATCCAGACGCTTTTCAATGTCGGTTTTGGTTCTAAGGCGGATTGTGACGGTGTACGTTCCATCCTCTTTCCCGTCCTCGTCCGTATTCGGTGCGTATGTAAACCCATCACACTTCAGATCGGTGTACTTTCCGGATACCTCATCATTGTGTTTAAAAGTTACTTCCGCAAGGTTGTCCTCTGCGAAAGCATCCGTGATCGTTTTAATGGCTTCGAAGTTCTCGGCTTTGATCTGGATGTTTCCAAGGCTTGCACCATCGGCAACCTCGAAGCTGGTCTGATCTTTTAAAATAATTTTATCCATGTTTTTTAATTCCTTTCTATAAAAATGGTTTATAAGTTACGTTCGAATGTTTGTTCGATACATTTTCTTAAACGGCAGTTTAAATGACTTAAATAATTTTAAGTTCAGAAAAATAATCAATAATTGGTCTTCGGCATCGCAAGTATCTGGTGGATGTGGAATATACCACGTAGACACAATAGAAGATAATTTCTATAGTTCAATATCTAAACACGTAACGACTTTCAAAAATGTAGGTGATTACTCGCTTATTATATTTTCGTGGAATGGTTTAGATACTTTAAATTATGGTATTGGGTTACTTGCAAGTCCACGAAGTACCACTCTTTGTTTGGTACAAGTTTGGGAAGGCAATTTTATTTTGTATGATATTTAATTTTATTCTGCTTCTAGATACATGAAGTTAAGCCAATACGTGCCGGCTTCAAATACGCTTCGCAAAAAGACACTAGCTGTGTTTTTATCTAAATACCATTTACCTTCTTTTCCGTCCATGTTTGTTTGGTTGATACCAGTAAACAATTTTGTTGGTAAATTTACAATAGAAACATATTTGCCAGGAGTATTTTCAGATAAATCAATACGTATAGCGCAAATTACTAAAGATCCGTATCGTAGTGCCATCGCTTCGCTAAGCTTAACCTTATCTGCAAAATCTGTTCGAGGACAATATGGTGTCCATTGAACAATTTTAATTTTTAAACTGCCGTTTAAATCACTTACCTGTTTCGCCAGCGTGCCGTCTATATTCGGGTTAGCCTGCCGCGCATCAAGTGCGAATCCAGCTTCTGTTGTAACCTGATTGTTTACGATACTTTCCGGTTGCAGTGCGCTTCCGATTTTTTCTTTTAAGGCATCTGCCAACTTGATTACATTGTTGACCTGATCCATTGTAAGGGTCGTGCCATCAATGCTTACCTTAAGGGTTCCATCTTCTGCAATCGAAAGTCCGTCTGCAGGTTTCACATTCCCGGCATCCTCTTTCGTTGCGATTGCACCGACACCACCCACAATCGACTTCGACCAATATTCTGTATTGCTTGTTGCCGTTCCTGCCGGCACATCCTTTTTTGCGAAATAAAGCGCATTGTTATAAGTCACTGCATCCAATCTCTTATATGTAGCATCTGCGCTCCAATCGCCTTTTGGCACGATTGCTACTCTTCCTGCTATAGCCATTCTAAGCCACCTCCCAATTCAAATTCCCGTTATCATCAACGGTAAACACATCTGCTGTGTTATCTGTATAGATCAACTCGCCGTCCTCATTCACATCAAATGTTGCCAGATGAGCTTTTTTATCAATGTTATCGCTGTATTCCTTGGCCTTATCCGCATACTCTTTGGATAGATTAGCTTGTACCGTGGATTCCTTTTCTGACGCATCCGCAGCGGATGCTGATGCTTTCGCTTTTTCGGCTTCAACTTTAACATCTGCCAAGAAGTTCGGTTGCAGCATATCTTCCGTAATGGAACCATTCTTTACGATAGCTTTGATTTTGCCGTCTGTAATCTCAAATGCGATCGTATCGGAATCAAGAAATTCATATTCTGTAATCAGCGCAGACAAATCAACATTCTGCGTGGTGCCATCATCAAGTGTAATAATCAGCTGCTGTGTCTGCGGATCATATGTAAAGTTTACGGCCAGCTTTTCCAGCTTAGTATCAATGACAGCTTTAGAACCATTCATTTTAGTAACAGTCAATATGCCGGTTGCTTCCTCGTAAGTAATTTCTTCTACAAGATTATTCGCCTTGACAAGATCGACTTTTGCCGCGTCCATAGCAACTATACGATCATCCAGATCGTCAATCCCTTTTTCGGCGTTGTTTAGCCGTTTCTCATTCATGGCGGTTTTTTCACTCGGGAAGTTCTCCCAATACGTCCTGCTATATATTTTCTGCATGGTTCACACTCCTTTCTAACGCTGATAATCTGCGTTCCAGATCTTCGTTTTTCTGCTGCAAAAGTTCGATTTCTTTCTGCTGCATCTGGATCATCTGTATGTGCATTGCATGGAGATTTTCCTTGTCAATTTTCCATGTCTTTGAATCTCCGTGAATTGCTTTTTCATCCTCTTCGGCATTTTCTTTTAGTACAAGTCCGCTATCGGACAATCCGGCATCCTGCAAAATCTTCTCTAAATCCTGCGCAATTAAACCAAACTGCAAGCCTGTGTGCTGCGTGATATATCCGGATTTCCATGTATACTCAACCGGGCGCATTGCCATATACACACTTTTAATATCCCTTAATGATTGTATATTATTTTTCAACCTTTTATCGGAACTCGGAATAGAAATCAAAAGACCCTCGATATCCAAGGTGCTTTCCCTCGAACCAAAATTAGACACTTTATTAAAGTGTCTGGGCGAATACTTGGTTGTAGACTTATCATTAAGTGTATAGTCTACATCTGTAAAATACCCACTTGGCAATTCGCTTTTGGTTGCGTAGCCATTCAGCGAACCGTCAACATAACTTTCTGTCGCCAAGTTTTCCCCGTTTGCGTCAGTAACAGATGACAAGTCCAACATAACATTCTGCAATAGCGCATTATTTCTTCCGTCATGCCCTAATATCTCTATCCCGGATGCCTCGCCACTGTCGAAAAGCAGAGATTCTATTATATGTACTCGTCCGCTACCGTCCAGTTCAAAGTTGTTACATTCTACAATCAATCTGTTTCCTCGTAGCACAATTTGGTCGGCACTGGCATTAATCATCGAAATAACTTGGTCGTTCTCATCTCTGCCTAACTTCAATTCCAATGATGCGTCTAATTGCCCTTCCGCTTTTTGCGCACGATCGACTTCTGCGGAAATGCTATTTGCGGTCTGCTCAAATTTAGAGCTTGTCTGTTGCTCTAAATCCTCATACGTTGATTGCATATGATCGGCGGTTTCTTCCAGTGCATGTGTTCGTCTTTTTATCGACTCCACCATTTCTCGCGTGGTTTGGTTTTGCGCGGTATGTTTTTCTGTTCCTGTAGATACAATCGAGTCACGCTTGCTTTGCACACCAGTAAGGGTTCGCTGCAGAATATAAGACTCCACAATCTCCCGGCTCGTATTAAACCGGATTGGATCTCCCAACTCTAAACACGGATTTCCAACACACTCGCTGCTCTTTATCGGGGTGTATGCTGCCTGTGCAATTACCGGCAGCAGATTATTCGCAATCTGCTTCATTTCAGCCCCAGTCTTGTCGCTTATAAGGAAGTTGCCGGAAATAACATAATTGTTTCCAGATGTTCCCACAATAGCCCCGGCAGTAGAATCATCTGCCCGGATCTCCAACTGTGTTATTGCTTGGCTTTGGAACGCTTCATAATCAAATGTGATATAGTGTCCGTTCATGCTTTCAGTGTTTGCATCCGATGGAAAGAGATCTTCCCGTGGGTACAGATCTTCTGCCGGATACAGTGCAGATGTAATCGCCTTTAAAATCACATACTCAAATCTACCGCCTCTCCCGATATTTCCAAATGCCCCGTTGATCTCACAAATCGCTTCGATGATTGTCTTGCCGCTTATCGTAGCTTCTGCGGTCACGCTGGAATCATCGGACTGTGTAGTTACCAGCGTTTTGTTTACCGTCATGGAATCGTTGACAAGGCTTGTCTCTTTCTGTTCGATGCCGAGGTGTGCAAAAAAACTGTCACGAAATGCTTTCAAGGTCATTGGGAAAGATAAACCGTCATACCAACTTTTTACATCAGCATTGATTATGTCATACATGGCATCATAGGCAACGACCTGCCGCTTGGTACGATCAGCGGTCGGGGTATCAGACTGTACCGTATATGTGCCATACACAAACGGATCATTCTCATTCCCTTCCAGAGTTTCCGTCACACGTAGCTTCATGCCTTTTGTGGCAATTGGTACCTCACGTCCGGTAAAAGAAATCTGGTTCGGCAGGCAAGAACCGAATTTCAGTTCCGTGCCGTCATTCAGAGTTTCGGTCAATGTGAATGTGTCCTGCTCTCTCATGGAGTTGTCAATCACATGCTTTGTTCCGATTACTTCTATATTTAATTGTTTGTCTATGGAACTCTCATAATAGAGCTGCTTATTTTTGCCGCTTATCATAAAATATTCCCTCCATATCCAATAAAAGCTATTCGCCAGCCGTCATATTCAATCTTCTTTTCGTCTGCATATGCAATAATCGGTGTAACATCAGGAACATAGCAATACATTGTTACATATTTCATAATTTCAGGACACCAGGCAGTTACCAGACATTTCTTTTCCCTGCGCTGTTCCACATATTGTTTATTTATGTTGCTCATAAATGTATTAAATTTCTTTTCGTTCATGGCAGGTGTCTGCCACTCTGCCTTAAGTACCTGGTTCTTTAATGCCGTTCTGTGCAGTTCTCCATTATCATCATTGTACGTATCCTTATCCTGCCCCAACAGAGGAGATTGAAATGTACTGGCCAGTATACAGTCAAACGGCACTGTATAATTTCCGACTCTAATCAAATAGCCACCGTATCCCATTCAATCCACCTCCTAAAATTCAAATGCTGGGTTTCCGGTTGCCCGGTAGTATTCATTGGCTTTTTGCTGCGTCACACGGAAGATTCCATTCGGATCTCCTTCCACTTTAAACAGAACATTTACATTCTGGTTTCCGGTTGCCATTACGGATCGTACCGCACGCGCAACTCCATCCGATACAGATGCCACAATCTGGTCATTGTTCATAACGGACGTATGTCCTGCAATTGTTCCGACAAGCTCCGGTCCTGCTTCACGCGCGATAAAAAGCTGTCCTGCTGGTGCGTTCTCGGTTCCGACTGCATAATGTGCTATGTTATGCCACATACCACCGGTATAGATTCCACCGCCAGCTTTCTTGGATGTTTTTTTCTTCGATGAAGAATTATCATTTCCAATTCCAAGCCAGTTCTTAAAACTGCTCCATCCATCTTTTATCAACTGGATTCCAACTTTTACCGTGGTTCCCACAAAGCTGTTTATTGATTTCCAACCGCTCTTATATAATTTCACGGCTACTTTATCCAACTTTCCTACATACTTATTTAAGGTAGTCCAGCCATCTTTTTTCAGTCCAAAGCCTTTTTTACCAATTTCTCCAACAAACTTAGATACTGTAGTCCAGCCTTTTTTTGCAAGAGAAAATGTTTTTTTGCCGATCTCTCCAACAAATTTTGATACTGTAGTCCAGCCTTTTTTTGCAAGAGAAAAAGCTTTCGCCCCTATTTCTCCGACAAATTTCTTTAATGTAGTCCAGCCTTTTTTTATCAAAGAAATCGCAACATTTACTACAGATTTTGCACCATTAAATCCATTTTGAATTAACTTAATGGCTTCTTTTGCCAACTTTGAAAAGCTAAATGATTTTATCTTTTCTTTCCAACCATCAATTACACCAAGGAATATATTCTTTCCAATAGGCTTCATCTTTTTTGCCGGAGAATGGATACCAAACGCATCTTTAAATCCTTTCACAAATGGATCAAATATATTTTTCTTAATCCATGTTCCAATATTTTTAAGAGCATCTGTTATTCCCTTTAAAATTCCTTTTGGTATATTGCCGCCACATTCCTCTATCTTGTCTTGGAAATATTCTTTTGCATTACTAAATCCATCCGCAATCAATTCTCCAATAGCTTTTGCAAGGTTTACCACAGATTTAAGTGCTGTTCCAAGGAACTCTCCAATATCTCCAGCAAGCCCCTTCCAGTCAAATCCTTTAAAGAAATCTACGATTGATGTTCCAATGTATTCAATGGTTTTTTTCCAATCTATTTCCTTTACCGCACCAGTCAAAAAAGTTAAGAGGGAATGCAGTGCTCCGCTTATAGATTTTCCAATACTCTTCCACTTTATTGCCTTGAAAAAAGCTCCAATTCCATCAATAATTCCTTTTCCAAGTGCTTTCCAATCGGTATTATAAAAAATCCCATTAAGCGTATCGAATAGACCAGTAACTGCAGTTCCAAGAGTATCTCCTAAACCGCTCCAATCGAACGTCCGGAAAATTCCTGTAAATGTTTCCCCTATAGATTTACCAAACTGTTTAAAATCGAATTTATGTACAAACGTCTGTGCAAACGCAATAGCTGTATTGAGTCCTTCTGCAATAGTGCTTCCAACAAGTTCCCAGTTTGTTCCATCAAGAAATCCATTTAATAAGGTTGCAATGCCACTTGCTATATGGCGTGCCTGCTTTTTTATTCCGTTCCAGGGAATTCCGGCCAGCGCATCATTCAGCTTTTTCCCAAGCATTTCTCCGATTTCAGACCAGTCATCGGTTTTAAGAATTTCTTTTATCTTCTTTGCAAGGCTGGCAATTTTCGGATCAATGTTCTCTGTCGTGAACATATCTCCAACTCCGCCACCCCCACCTCCACCAGATCCACCACCAGATCCACCAGAATCGTTCGAACTAATCACATTTAATTCGTTAAAAGATTGTAATTGTCCCTTTAACTTTTTGGCAGATTTCGCCGCTTTTTCCGCACCAGAAGATGCAGATTTTAGTCCGCCGGCATAATTCTTTACTTGTTTCGTTGCCTTTATCCACGTTTTCCCGCCAGTAAGTGCAGATATAAACTGGTTTATCTTGTTCAATGCCCCTGTGAGCATATTTATTAACGAAGTAAGCGCTGGAGCAACAGCACTAATAATCGGAGCTGCCAATGCAGCAAATGCATTTTTAAGAGTTGCCACAGCACTTGTGAGCTGTGACATTTTGGCATTTACATCTCCCGAATATTTTGCAATATTTCCTGTTCCGTCTTTTATAGCAGAAAGCATTGCATTCCAAGCCTTGGTGATCCAGTTAAACACAAACATGGAAAGTGCGATGCCTTTTAATCTGGATGCAAACGTCCCAAGCATTCCACTTCCACTTTTGCCATGTGTTACAAAATTTTTAAGTGATGCTCCTGCGGATTTCAAACGGGATGCCAGCCCGGAAACCTTCTCGCCTGTAGCTCTTGCCTTGGATTTGAAAGAATCTAACCAGCCAGATGTTTCCCCTTTGCTTTTATCCGCTTGTGCGCCGACTTTAGATTCTTTGGAAGCAAGTTCTTCTTGTTTCCGCGACAATTCCGAAACTTTTGCATTTGCATCCGATAAATCAGATGCCATTTTTTTATATGCATCAGTCTCTTGCACATCTCCAACGTTCATGTATGCCCCACCGCGGGATTGCATATCTGCCATTTCACCTTTGGCATATTCAATTGTCTTAATCAGCTGATCTGCATCATACCTCATTCCCTTAAAAGTACGACTATCTGTTTTCCCACCAGTCTGCACAAATTTTTCCATTTTTGCATTTAGGGAATCCAGTTTTTTTTGTGCATCGTCAATTTGCTCCTGCACAGCTTTAAATTCCTCTGTAGGTGCTTTCTGATTCTCCATCTGCCGCATCTTTTCGGTAAGATCTGCCGCTTTCTTGGCAGCCTTGGAAATTTGGTTCTCCAAACGTAGCATCTGGCTGGATGCGTTTTTCGTATCAATTTGTGTGTTTATTCTTATGCTGCCATCATAATCTGCCATCCGCTCACCTACTTTCTGCCGCGAATTTCTGCCATCATGCGATCATAATCGTCAATTTTGGCTTTTTCTTCTGCCGTGTACTCTCTCTTTTCTTCCGGCTGATCCAATGCATAGATCTTCTGTGCCTTGCGCAATGCCTTGCGATATTCTGCCGATGTATTGTTGTCGGGCTTCTCCTGCCGCTTCGATACCACCTGTAAAAAACTGGATAGCTTGTACGGCATATTCCAAAGCAGACCGCAGAACATCCACCAGTGCATATCCGTGGTGGCAAGATCTATACCGTAGATCTGCCGGAAGTCAGCATAAATGCGCCATTGGTCAACATCGTAGTCAACCACGCGTGTCTTGTCCCCGTCCGGGTCCGGGTTATCATGGAACCATCCGGAAAGGAACCACTCTACACATTCGCCAAGATTTTTCCCCTGTGGATGATCTCGAAGATACTCTTCCCCGTTCTCATCCCCCTCGGCAAACATGAGCCACACGAACATATCGCTTTTCTCATAATCCGTCAGTGCGCGATCATATTTCGCCTGCAGCATCTGGATGCCAATCGTAAAATCTGTATTCACTTTGTACCCGTGCCACTCTTCCGGCAGATCATCGAGAAAAACATTATTCATTCTTCTTTGTGTCCTTATGTTCATGAATTAACTGGTTTTTGCCCTTGTTGTGTCTGTTTCTCCGTGCTTTACGGTTCGGAGAATACTTCCTGTGGATTGCTTCTGTTCTCGTTTTAAATAATTCGTTCATCACCGGCATTACAGTGTTCACGAAATCTACCAGAGCATCTTCATCCGGCACGAAATTCTCATTCAGTTCATAGCACTCATGGAAAACATTTTTAATGGTATCTTTTCCAAACAGTGCATCAATTTCCCGAATCATTCCTTCCAGAATACCAATGTGCATGTCCGAAGCATCCACGATAATATTCGTTTTCACATCGTCCGGAAGATCATCAAACTCTTTATGTTCATATTCCTTGTACTTTTCTTTGTAGACTGCAATCTTATCCTCGCCGGAATTGACTACATCTTCCAGATTATTGGCCAGCTCCACAAATCTCTTTACTGTGGCCGCATCCGCCGTATTGATCAAAAGTGTTGTGATATGGTTCCCGTCCACGTCATTCACTTCGATTTTCTTAATTCCATTATCAAAAGAAATATTTTTAATATCTGCCATAAATTACCATCCTCTCTTAATCCGGGGCGCGAAAGAGAGGTACGCACCCCGAATATGTTAATTTTAATTAACACCTATTTTTTATCAGCATCCTTTTTCTTCCAAGTGAAAGAGCCATCCGGACCGATAGTGATTGTTCCAAGCTCCGGATCTCCATTCCCGTTGATCTGGATCGAGGATGTATGTGCATCCCCTCCGGCGCCACCGGTACTGGACGGGCACACCGTCACAGGAAACCGCATACAATCACCTGTTCCACCTGTAATATCTGTTTTGTAGAAACGGTAATAATTTGTATTGCACTTCTCACCAGTAGGCAGAGTTTTAAAAAGCGTGTCAATACATTTCTGCATCTCATCAGACAGATATTCACGGGATGGTGTCATGGAGAGCGCATACCCCTTTACTGTATTAGATGCATTTTTCATATTTACATACTGTTTGGATTCTGTGTTGGGTCCCAGATCTTCTGTGATCTCTATGAATCCATCGCCCATCTCCGCAATTTTCTCTGCAGAGCCTGTAAGCGTTCCGATGTCTAATAAGGACACCATGTTGGTACGATCTAATGCCATGTGTATTTCCTCCTGTTATTTTTTGTAAAAATATATAAGTTGCATATTTACGCCGTATCCCATCTGTTTTTCATCCTGCATAATTGGCAGGACTACAGATGTACGTGCGATTTCCTGTAATGTCATGTGTGGATCAGCAAATTCAATCCCGGTATCTTCCAGCCATTTGCTCAAATTCTCCAGAACCATCTGTGCATCAATGGATGTTTTGTTGCTTGTCGGGGAACTTCGGTATACAATCTGGAATGGCATCTGTGCTGTATAGCTGCCACTCACATATTTCTTTATATACCGCGCACCGGACAGCGGGTAAATTCCGATGGAAGTATCAGTGTTGATACTGTTCCACTTCACGTTTTTATTGCTTGCCTTAAACGTCTTGGGAAAGTCCGGATACTGCAAAATCAGATCCAGCACCGCATTCTGCGCACTTTCCGCGTCTTTTATGGTAAGTTTCTCTACCTCTTCCAATTACACACCTCCAACCTCAAAATGCGGCATGATGTCCTCATACCGGTCTACCGTCGTTACTTTGTATACAGAATCCAGATTGTCATGTGCCCATCCATAGGCTTCTGATTCTGGAATCTCCAAGTCGGTATGATCGCCTTTGATGAAAAAATCATCTGTCGGGTGGAACGTGATATAGTTCGACTTCTCATCGTCCGGAAGTGCATCCCACGCTTTCGGCTCCATGTATGGTTTCCCCATTTTGCCAAGGCGGGCAAAATCGATATACAGCTTCACAGCATCCGCGCTATCCATGCCGCTCTTGGTTACATTCGCGCCCTTGGTTTCCACAAGGTTCACATTCTCCAATAAGGTCAGATAACACTTTTCTTCCTCGGTATCTGGATCGCAGAAGTAGTTAAACAGCGTAACTTTGTCGTTGTAAAACAATCCAAGCCCCATCAGTGGCAACTCTCCTTCCCACATTTCGTACATTTCCAGATATGTTTCCAGACGTAATGGTTGCCGTGGGTGCGAACGTCCATGTACGCATACGGCATCATTTTGTGCTTGCAAAATAATCTCTTTAAAAACATCACATCACCCCCGCATAAAGTAATCCGGTACCGGACAGGTATTCGCATACCGTGTCGTAACACAACCGATTCTGTGCCACCTTGTCATTCAGCACCTTATCCACCAAAGTTTCATTTGTCCCAAAGCTGATCGACTGACCGCCCGAAGACATGGACTTTACATTGCCCTCCTGTGGATCATTCGCATGATTGGTTTTGAAGTCGATCTTATAGAGCAGATCTGCTAGTGCACAGGTGGCTTTCTGTATTTTCTCGTCAAACTCTTCCTTTGCAGCAGCATCAATACGCCCGTAGGTCAACTGATCCAACTTGTCAGATGCACGATCTTCCCACTTGGGGAAAAGGGATTCCTCGATAGAATCCCCATAGTATTTTTCTTTGTAGAAGTCATATGTGGTATATCCCATCAGAAATCCCCTTTCCTTATGAAAAGTCAACAAGCAGGTTCTCGTTGAGTTCCTTGATGCCGTAAATGATATCAAAAGAGATCTTGTCCTTCTTATGGTCAGAGTCGTAATCGAATACAACACGAACACCCAAGCCATCGGCAGATGCAATGTAAGCGTTCTTGTTGCCCATCGGCAGTTCAAGGTTACGTGTTACAAGTGCAAGACCATTTCTGTGGAATCCAAGAGCGTGTGCCTTGCTTACGACAAACGCGTCTGTTTCAGCTACAGTTTCCGGAATGTTCTGATCCACTTTTACAGTTCCAGCACCACCGGAAAGTGTCACATTGTCGGTAACAGTATACAGATATCCGTTAACAATCAGCTGATCTCCCTTGTTAATGGTTGCGGTTTCTGCCTTTCCAGAAGATACTGTGAACTGAGTGGCATCCTTGGTTCCTGCTACTTTGTATGAAGTAGCTGTTCCTGCCTTATCATTCTGATTTTCCGGGCAGTTCTGCGACATGAAAGTTTCGCAGGTGTAAACCTTGCCAATTTCAGACTCTTTCAAGGCAATAGAATCGCCCTTGTAGCACTGTTTTGCAAAATTGTCCAGTGTGTTGTACTGGTACAGAATAGTCGGCGGAAGGACTAATCGTCTGTCTGTACGTGGGGCTTTTGCCTGATCCAGTGCTTTACCTACGCCTGCGATATCCGTAATGGTCGGTGTCTTAGATACAGTTGCTTTCTTTCCAGCCTTAGAAATGCCTACTGCCAGAAGATCCGCATCAATCTGTTGTGCCATAGCCTGCATTGCTGGTGTTATCACCTGCTCAGAGAAGTTTTTAATGTCTAATGTCATTTCTTTAGACCCAACATTGACCGTGATATCTCTGAATCGGTCCATCTTAACGGTTACAGAACCCTCTGTAATGTCCTGCGCTTCTGTCTGTCCCGTAAAGTTCTTAGCCACAAACGTAGCCGGTTTTCGTACAGTGATGGTATCTCCAACCTTTACAAACTCGCCGGAATAATCTCTATGTACAAGATTCGCCATTGTAAGGTTGCTCTGCAGTACCATCAATGCTTCATTTGCAATAATCTGCGGTGTTAAAATTTTGTTTGCCATAATATTCCTCCTCAAAAAATTACTGATTCTGCTCACGCCACTTCTTGTACGTAGCAAAATCCATCTTATTCGGATCACCAGTAATCGGCTCGGTATGAGTACCGCTTCCCATCGGTGTAGTAAATGTTGCCTGATTCTGATCGCTCTGCCGGCTCTGCTCGTCAATAAATGCGCCTGCATCATTCTTTTTTGCTTCATCCAGCAAATCATTAAAACCGATCAGTTTCCCGTCCTTCACCGTCACGCTTGCTGCAATGTCTGCCATAACAGCTTTCTTTGCAGATTCAGAAGAAAATTTAATATCCTTGAAAGCCTTTTCCAACAAATCGTTTTTATCGCGCTCGGCAATTTTGGCATTGAAATCTTTTTCTGCCTGTTCCGCTTTTCTTTTCCACTCGTCACGATCTTTCGTGATTTCGTCAAAATCTTTGCCCTCGAACCCCTTCAAGGTGTCCTCCGCGGTATCTGCGCGCTTTTTGTAGTTGTCACGCTCGGTTTCAACTTTCGAGATCTTCTTATCAAGTTCCTGCTTGGAATACAATTCCTCACCAATACTCTTCTTGATAGATTCCTTCTGTTCGTCCGTGATATCAAACCCAATTTTTTCCAACTCGCTGATAATCTTTACCATGTCTCTTACCTCTCTCTTTCCAAGTTGTTGCTCCGGTCAGTCCGGCACAAGTGAGTTGCTATTTACTCCATAGCTGGCAAAAAACAAATAAAAAGGCACGCCCCAAACAGGACGTGCCATATCGACCATCCTATAATTTTTGTAGGGTAGCGAACGGATTCCTGCGCTCCGTCCGGTGCTTTTCACTTGTTAATACAATTTTATCATGGAATTATTAAAGATTTGTACCAATTTTGAGCATACAAAAAAGTGCCTATATTTCAAGGCACTTTCCACGATTATGAATAAAAATGAGGTTCACAAATGGTTAGAAAACATCTGCAATATTATATTACTACATTTCCTCCGAATATTTGTGCCAATTTAAAGTGTGTTTGCATATGCCGTGGCTCTGCCGTTTGCCTTGGCTGCCTGAGGCTTTTTAAATCCGGCAACCTTTACGCGGTCGCTCTGCCGTTGCAAGTCATTCTCTGCACAGAATTCTCCATACTTCCGGTTCTGCATCCGGAGTCTGTATGCCAGCTTATCATAATCTCCACGGATGTTCTCATCATCAGGAAACGCTTTCAGCTCCTGTTCTTTCACAAGTAACTGCCGTTTTGTTTTTCGGATAGCGCGCTCCATTGCCCTTTGCTGTTGCTGAAGATCATATAGCTGCTGGCTCTCATGCACATCAATTTTGGGGTTTCCGTCTGCATCCACATATGGATTGCGCAAAGACTTATCCCACGGTTTGTGTGAGTGCCGGCAATTATATCCATGCAATCCCAGAGGATTAACCACATGTCCCTCTCCGGTCTGCGGATCTATATCATATCCGGTAGATTCGAGAAGATTCGGTGTATCCGTATCAGAACCACGAATCTTGTATATTTTTCCTTGCCACCAATCGTGAGACTGCAATCCTGTAGGGTTATTCTTGTCATGCCGTGCACCCATATGCGCGGACACCAGAACATATTCTGCCCCAGCTTCCACAATATACTTATTCGTAACCTGTGCGGCTGTCTGATTCATCGAAGTCACTATGCAACAGCGAACAGCTGCTTCCAACGATCTCCGGGAACCGGTTGGATAATCCACACGCATACCGTTTTCTGCATACCGATCCAATACCTCGCATATAGCACTACTGTAGGACTGCAACCCACTCGCCACACGAAAATCTACTTCGTTCAGAAGGTTCAGCAGATCCCGTTGCGATTGGTCTATGGTTGTGTTTGTAAGATTGCTCAACTCTCCGAATGTCTTCATCAGTTCAGCATTCATTGCAGCAATCACCATGTTATTCTGCAACGGCGGTTGTACATCTGCCAGCCCTTCAAGTACACCCTTATCGTCCGAAAATGAAGTGAGCACACTCTCTCGCAACAACCGGCGCACTTCATTCCGGCTCTTGCCTGTCAACTCCGAAATGCGTTTTACAATTTCCTGCCGGTGCAATCCCATCTGCTGAAGTTTCCACAGTTCGCGGTCTGCGGTTCCGGATAGGCTCTCGGATTCCACCAAACGCATGGCAATGTCATGTAGTATCCAATCTTCCAACTCCTGGTACATCTCTATTAACTTGTCAGATTTTCCATAAAAGTAATCTGGTGTAAGCATCTATCCTTTTCCTGCCTCTCGTTTTACCAGTTCAAGCCATTGTTTTCCGTGTGTTTCCTTCGCCCGCTCGAACCAATGGTCTGTAGTTCCAGGAGTATGTTGAAGTGGCATCCCTGTAGGGTATTTTCTCTCGCCTTTATTCGCAAAAGATCGACCGTCTTCTGTCAGATACAATTCGCCCATATACTGGTAATGTGCATATGTGGTATTCCATGCCACCTGTCCGCCATATATTCCATCTGGATAATTTGCCGATCCACGCAAGGCTCCCTGCGCCATTGGTATGTACTCGTCGCAGTCTGCAACCACCTGCATATTCAACAGTTTCTGTGCATTCCGTATATTATTATCTATTCTTTTGGTGTCTATGTGGATATCTGCGCATCCCACAGTTTGGTTATACTGCATGTCTATTCCTCGTTGAATAATCCTTTTTCTTGTGATCCGCTTGCTTCTGCAACAGCCGCCTTTGCATCTTCCTCTGAATACCCTTCGAATCTGACCAAATACTGCCACTTTGGAATATATCCGGAGTTGGCGAGTGTGAGGTTTCTCATTCTGTCCTCTTCCTCATTGTATGTAATGTCCCCGAAGTCATACTGTGGCTCATAATCACCAACCGGTGCAAGACCGTACAAATCCGCAAATACAGATTGCGCATAGAACAAATCATCAAGGCAGTCCTGCATTGCATCCCGTACGTCTTTGATGAGCTGAATAGTTCGTCTATCATCTGACTCCACCTGTGTTGCTGTTATCATTCCTGTTTTTTCATCTATAACAAAATAACCGTTTGAGAATCCACACTTTACTCCGGTAAGGGATAGCTGCTGATTGATTCCACTTTTTCTTACATCTGTATTGAGCTGAGGGTTGACTTCGTGGTATGTTTCTTCCGCGTCCATCCCGGACATTGCTCTAAAAAACTTAGGCAGCTTCACTTTTGGTCTTACAGTCACACCCTTTTCATCCCTGTATGCCGGCTTCTGTACCAACCGATCGTCCACCATTACCAATCGCCTGCTGTCGAAGATTTCTTCTGCATTCCGGCTGTATGCTATATCCAAATCTTTTAACTCCTCGATAGCATCTGCAAATGCTGATAATCCAAGCGGGCTTTTTGGATCCACATCATTTGTAGATGGCATCCGGAACAGTCCAAACAGCATCGAGTCAATCTGGTCTCCGCTCTTCTTTGTTATATGCACATCCGGCTGCAAAGCAGACCACTTTGTCATGGTCAGATCAACAGGTTTTCCAAGTTCCCCGGAATTTTCCGACACAAATGCTCTATTCGAGATGGAATAAAACGTTTTATCTGTATACTTCTCTTCATCTGTCATACGTACCTTTGCATTAAAGAATCTGTGATATTCCAGCTTAGTGTAATGCTCTTTGCCCTCTTGGTAATCATCTTGGAATACAATACCGGTTATATTGTGGTTTCCATCTAGCTCTGTGATCTCAAATCGGTCTGGCGTTACAACGTCCACACCAACACCATTCGGTTTAAGAATGACCGTTCCACATTCACACATGGTGCCAGTCCACTCCCGGATATGATCATGTACAGATTTCTCCCAGAACTGTGTCATATACTCTTTCCTTGTTCCATCAAACGTCACATCTATAGCAAGCGTAGCAAGGCGTGCGATTTCCTCACACACAAACTTTGCAAATTTAATTGTCCTGATACCCTCTTCTGGGTCTACCCAATCCGACTCTCCTTTATAGATCAGCATCCAATTCTGTATTGCTTTCTGCATATCACCGGATGTAATACCAGTCACATGGAACTGATCCTGCATCTCTGATTGGAACATTCTACTCACTAATCCTTTAATTGCTGCTAATAATCCCATATTTCACCGCCTTATATAAGTCCTCTGTTATATCTGCGCGCTACTGTATAAATAAAATATCTGATAAGATCCATGTGGTGATCGTATTCCTTAATCACTCGATCCTCTCCTACTGCCTTTTCATCCCATGCATATGCGCCAAACTCTTTCTGTGTCTCGGTGCAGCTCTCATGTATCTGGAGCATACCGAGATTCAAATACTTCGTTACCTCTTGGATTCCATTCAACACATCATTATTTCCATCTGTGCAGGTAAACTCTCCATACTTCCGGATTGTTGCTTTCATGGCTGCGGCTGACGGATCAATGACAATGGATGTGATTGGGAAATCCCCCGCCACCTCCTGGATCATCTTGTAATATGCTTCATTATCTATGGTCACTCCGGTTTCTCTACCTGAGTAATGACCTTCCCGGAGCATCCGCACCTTTCCGCTATTCTGCAGTTCCATCAGGCCTACCGCGAATGGGTTCATAGTTCCGTAATCGATGGATAGGTAATAAGACGACTGTGAGCTATACGCATACTCTCCATGAAAGATGTTCCTTTCCTTGTCGAACATACCATAGACCAATCCTTCTGCAATCACCCATAAGCCAAGGATGAAGCGATCATAGAACACGCCGCTATACATTGCCCTATATCTTTCCTTGATCCTCTCCGACAGGGATAAATTATCATCCATTGTAAAATGAAGATAAATCAGTTTCTTTTCATCGGCCTTATCTATCCAATTAATTTTGAACCAATGGCTAGGGCTATCCGGGTTGCAGTTAAACCAGAACTTGGAACCATCCACAGAGCATCGTCCAGTTGCCTGGTTTACAAATGATTCCGGCATCAACGCCACTTCATCGAAAAACATACCAGCAAGCGTGATACCCTGAATCAGATCCTGTGACCGCTCATCCTTACCGCCGAAGATATAAAAGAAGTTGACCGTATCGCCTTTGCTGATCTCCACCATATTGTCAGATCTATGATCTGCTACCTTATAACCACGACTCCGGAGCATCAGCTTCAACCAGAACAGCACATTTCGTCGGAATGATCCGATTGTCTTTCCTGCCATGCCGAGATTCTGCATATTAAACGTAGTCATTGCCCACAAAACATAGCTTAGTGACATACACAATGTCTTTCCGGATCTGATTGCTCCATCTGCTATGATTCCGTCCTCTCCATTTACCGGGGAATCCTTGCACCACCATGTAAGTACCTGCTTCTGCTTCCTCGAAAATGGCTTAAACGCAAATCCGTTCTGCTTATACTTCTGCTTCATCCGGATGGCATTTTTCATCACATTTTCTTTTAGTTTACGCACCCGCCGGTCAAAATCTGTCCAATCAATCATCTGACCACGCTTCCTTTGCTGATTCATTCAGCGCATCCAAGAAGTTGTCCTGCTCTGGTGTATCGTCTGCACTCTCTTTAGCTTGCATCTCCAGCTTAAGCAGTTCCAGATCAAGCTTGTGCTTATCAAATTCTTTCCGGTGCTTATCCGTTGGATTCATCTCGAAGAACATCGTAAGCCAATCAATTGCCTTTTGTCTGTCTGCCAGCTTGATAGATACACCATCTTTTCCACGCTTAACCTCTTGGATAATCTGTGTATCTGTGTTCGTTGATTCTTTCAGATCAACAGTGCTAATCATATATTCAACACCTGTCTCTGGATCCTCAATCTCTTTCTGCCCGAATGACATATAGTTTCCAATATCTGCAAAAGCAATACGCATCTGTAGTTCCACAATATCGTCAGTTCCAGCAACTATCTGCTGGCGCTTGATTTCTTTCAGACGTTCTATTTCTCGGTGAATACTATCTTTCACTACCAATAGAGGTCCTTTCGCATTCGCCACTTCATAGCTGCACCCATAGGCATTCAAATAGCTTTGGGTTGCATTAAATGTCCGGCTGTAATATATGCAAAACATCTGCTGTTCCGGTGTGAGTTCATTATTCTGTAATGTTTCTTTTGTACCATCATCTATAGGCGCTACCGCCTTGGGTGCACCCTTGCCTTTTTGTGTGCACACCTTTTTACTTTTGGGTGCACCCTCTTCCCGATTCCACCCATACCGTTTCTTCCAACTCTTAACAGTGTTGATAGTGGTTCCGTACTTCTCTGCTATATCTTTGTACTTCATACCTCCCATGTAGTCCTGTTCTGCTCTCTCATAATTCTCCACTATCTCACCTCTTCTCTGCCAAATGGTACATTTCTAACCTCATACCATAATTATAAAGCAGGTTTTCAGAGGATTTGTACCAATTTAGGGCATGAAAAAAGAGAGGTTGTTTTTCCTCTCTTCTCAAAGTATCTTAATGTTTAATATCATTTTTCAGTTGATTCAAATATCTTCTTGTGCTCCATACCGCGAATGCAGAAGGTATAATAACCACAATTGCAGTGGCTATCCAAAATGAACCCCTTGTTATGTCTCCAGCAAACACCATATATATTTGCAGCAGGCTTCCAAAAACTATGTACAAAATTCCGCATCGCGCATAGTGTCTTTGTGTAAGATTGGTTTTCCACCCATCTCCAATTCCTCCCAACGAACTAGATCTTGCAATATCTTTTAATGTCATTTTTAGTACACATAATACCGAAAATATTGTTCCCCACATTATTTCTATAATGGCAATTACTGACAACAACTTTGTATACATTCTTTACTCCTCGCTTTCTTTTACTAATTTATACCCAATTGGGCGAATTGTTCTTGGTTCCCCTTCTCGCAGAGTTATATAGCCTTTTTCCATTAACTTTTTAAGCCTATAATGCACACATGACTTTGATTTTGTGTTTACTCCTTTACAGATTTCTTGAAAAGATGGAGAAATTAAATTTTCTTCCATGTGCTTCACAATATACTCATACATTTCTCTTTCTTTATCCGTAAGCTCGTTGTTTGGCTTTTCTCCCATTTGCTACCTCCTTATATGCCTAATGATAAAACATGTGTTCGATTATGTCAAATGGAAATTTTTACCACACCATCCGCATCTGGCCGCTCTGTTCCTCTTCGATCCGCCCTAACCTCTGCTTAATGATCCGCTGTACGATCCTGCGGCGGCGGTAGAAACAATTTCGAGATATTGGAAGAATGCCGTGGTGTGCTTCCATAAGATCATAACTTGTCCCCTTAATAATGGATTCTGCCAGGTAGTCCGCAATAAATGCATCTACACTCTGGCAGATCTCGTATATTTCTTTTTCGTCCACTAAACATTCCCCCTTTACATAACTAAGCAACGTTTGCCATCTTACGATCTGCTAAAATGTCGTCACAGATGTAATATTTTTCCGTGACTGCTGTGTTTGCATGCCCCAGTCTGTGCGATACATATAAAATATCCTTTGTTCGGAGATATTCCCTAGATGCAAACGTCTTACGATAGACATGCACTGTGGCAACATTCCGGCATCCGGCACGCTCTGCGATCTCTTTCGCGATTTCTTCGATTGTTGCCTTACACAGTGGTTTCCCGGTTTCCACATTCCGGCTATTTAAAAAGATATACCCTTCTGTCCTGCCGCTCACATACTGTTCCAAGGCTACACGGCAATCCGGTGTCATAAAGCAAGTACGCCATTTACTGCTCTTTTCTCCGTAAATCTGGATTTCCCCACGTTCAAAGTCCAGATTTTCGATTTTTAAGTTACAGATCTCTCCCACACGAGGACCGGCACTAAGCATCAGTTCCAGAAGTGCCTTTTCTCTTAGAGTCTTTAAGGTATTCTTACACTTCGACACCTCATAGTCAGACAACCTCTTTTTACGCTTCTGTGGGATTTTGATCTTATCTATATCCCAGTAAATGTCATGTTCGATATGATGCTTGCGATAAGCCCACTTCACGAACGCCGACAGACATTTTTGTATGCTTCCGGCGTAGGACTTGGAGATCTTATCTCTGTATTGCCGGATTGCTATGTAGTCCATCACATCCTGTCCGGTCATTGTTGCGTAATGAAGTCCGGTTTCATCAAAAAACTTTTTAAGCATATACAGATACATTTCGATTGTTTTTTCTTTCCGTCCCACAGCGATAAGATCCACATGGTATCTGCCAAGGATCCACTCATTGTCCCTTACATCCGTAGCGGGTAAGGTTTCATCCGGAATCAAGCGGAACCCTTTCATGCGGTACGCAATCGCCATCTTTAATCTCTCTGTCCCCTCGGCATCCAGATAACCAGTCATGTCATATATAAGATCATTCACAAATTCTCCCTTTGTCATATAACTACCCTCCAATTCTAGTCTTTACTACAGTACGTGCGAGTGCTATAATGACAATAGGTTGAGAGTCTTAGCACTCTGGAGCCGGGCATTGCAGTGTCCGGCTCTTATTTTTTTAATCTTGTGGATTTACAATTTCATACACAATATCATTTCGATAATTGCCTTTAGCGTCTCTGATAGAATCCCTAAAAATATGTTTATTCCCATTGTGTCTTTTGCAGAAAGCATCATAAACCTAAAAAATTAAATTGTTTCCGATAATTCTACATCAAAAATACTTCCTGCATGGCTACTCCTCCCTGATTCCCGAATATCTCTCCAAGCAATCTTTTAAAGCATATATAACCGTATAATCAAGAATATTGATTTCTTTCGGCTTATTGGCTTTCCTGTATTCCAGCTTAAAAATCTCGCTCCGCAAAGCACTTGACAGTTTCAGCGGCTCAAGAGGATTGTTTATATCATCAATCCATTGTTTTTCGTACTTCTGCTTCATTTCCATTGATTCTCGCAGTTCTTCAACAGTTCCGAGTTCTCTGTACTGTTGGATTTCTTCGAGTGCTTTGATTGCTATGTCAATAGAATCAACACATGTTTGAAAATGTGAGAAGTCCCGTCCATCACTTTTCAGTCTTTCAACCTCTCTAGCTGACCCTTGCCTGTGTTTTATTAAATCTTTCATTGCTTCATTCTCATTCATCTGCTCCACCTCGCTTTACAATCTCTACTGCATCCTGCAACCATAATATACCTTCTTGCTGATGGTATTCTTCGCAGTACACTTTTGATATATCTTCCAACTGCTCCACAATCCGTTCCATAGGCTTGCGGGTGTTCCAACTTTCAATGCTTTCCTCTTTTGTGCAATCTTCTGCGGTTCCATCCTCTAATTCATGTGCGAATGTTATTCCTGCACCGCAGGTATCACAGCAGAACATATAAAAATCATCTTCATCCAGTTTTATTTCTCCACCGCAGAACGGACACGGCAAAAGTTTTACATCACTCATTTTCTTCCTCCATTCTCCTCAATGCTTCATAACACATAACCTCGGCTTGCACTTCTTCTTGGGAATATCCCTTGCCCTGCGGATATAGTGCATTTCGCATATTTGCCAATTCGTTCATATTGCTACTGATTATTCTCCATACTTCAAGTGGTTTCATTCTGTACCTCTCAATTCTTCCAGTTTCTTCTCTGCTTCTTCACGAGTGAGGAATATGGTTTTGCCAATTTCCGATTCCGCAAATTTCCCAGTTATGGCACCACCGCAACTTCGGTAATGCAAAACAATTTCATCTCCGTAATCGCAATCGTCATCATCTTCATCATCGTTCAGATTTTTATAAGAAAATCCAGTAACCTCATAAGGACAAGTCGTTCCGAAATCATTACTCCAAAGTGTGCTCCCCACCTTGCATGGCAGTTTCAGAAGCAATCCATGTTCCTCTGCATCTTCGTAATCTGCCAACTTTTGAAGCACATTATGTCTGTTATTTTCCCATTTAACGGGTTCTCCGCTTGGTGTGTTATAGATAGCCGTTCCATTATGCGACCTTTTTGTTAATCTATCCATGCTCTACCTCCTACGCAAACCGGAGCTGTCCGGTCTGTTCCTCGTCAATTCTCATGTTCGGTGTCCGGGACCCGACTTTCAGATACGGACAGTTTGCAGCTACAAGCTTCTGAGCCATGATTGGCACCACGCTGTTCCCGATTCTTGCCACCTGCTTTGCAATCGGATAAGGCTTACCGGTATAATCATGGTCAATGATGTAATCTGCCGGAAAGCCCTGCATCAACTTCAGTTCTTCCGGTTTTAGCATCCGAAGAAATATATCTTTCAGAATATACTTTTCACCTTGTATATCCGTTACCACATTCACAAGACCGAATCTGTCTTTTGTGGTGATTGTCGCAAGCGGCTCACGGAGTTCCTGACCGCAACCAGTTCCGTAATATTTGATTAAATAGGCAGATATCAATCCAAAGTGTCCAGGACTTGTAGTAATTGTGTGAAGTGGTTCATCGCATCCCTGGCCGATACCGGTTTTATAGAATTTGGTAATAAATGCCGTTACGAGGCCATATCTGTTGCTGGTGTCAATCGTTTTGATTGGCTCATCCAGTAACTGTCCACGGGAATCTCCTGCTTTCTGCTCTCCGTGGTACTGAATCAAAAATGCAACCGCCTCTTTGTTTCTGACTATGTACGGATTCGGGTTGTTGACAACGTATTTCACATATCCATTTGCAATTCTTTTCATTGTTGCATCTGCCAGAGGCTTAGGTCTGTCAAATATGGACTTTCCCAGGTCTGACCAGTCAATATAATCTCCACACTCTCTCCATTTCCTTAATTCAGTTTTTCCATATTTAGGAACTGGCCATCTGATATCCTTCCCATCTCTCTTGAAGATCGCATACCAGCGTTTTCTTGTAGTCGGTGCTCCGTAGTCAGCAGCTACCAGCTCCCTGCTATCAAATATATATCCCAGCGATTTCATGGCCGTGATAAATTTCTTATAGTCCTCTCCCCTACGCTCCGGTATAGGATGTCCATTCTCATCAAGAGGACCCCATTGCTGTATTTCTTCCACATTCTCCATGATAATCACATC
>ENA-UEQB01000397-UEQB01000397.1-human-gut-metagenome-genome-assembly--contig:-NODE-397-length-41898-cov-6.961359_pt1 | contig 41898 bp, 20 predicted proteins | sample MGYA00242901_ERZ507918 | MGnify/ENA primary metagenome ERZ507918 (study PRJEB26167, sample SAMN06115405) | human gut metagenome | host: Homo sapiens | place: China:Sichuan | collected 2016-04-06... | reverse complement strand
GTTATCCGCGTAGCCGTACCTATACTTTTGGCGCACAGTTGACCTTTTAGTTGAATCTTTAAAAAAAGAACTATGAATAAGAAACTTTTATATGCGTTCGTTGCAGGTTCTCTGCTTTCTTTGTCTTCCTGCAATGACTTCTTGGATGTGACACCGGCTTCGGGATTTACCCCCGATTACGTATTCTCTTCCGAGACGGAAATGAAATCATTGATGACCCGTATTTATTCTTCCATGACGGAAGACGGTCTTTACGGCAGTAATCTGGCCAGCGGATTTAATACGAATACCGATGTGGAAATGTCTTCCTTCAAGAACAGTACGGTCAATTCCGCAGGGTCGGATATAGGTTGCTTTGATGCACGTCCCACCTGGGGAACACTGAACAGTACTTGGAATAATCTGTATTTTGTCATAAACTATGCCAATGACTTTTTGCAATCCGTTCAAGAGTCTCCTCTTTGGTCGGAAGAGATAGGCAAAGAAGGCCCTACCGAAACACAACAGATGTATGGCGAGGTAAAGACACTTCGTGCCATGTTCTATCTCGACTTGATTCGTACATGGGGCGATGTGGTGTTTGTTACCGAACCTACAGAGTCTACGGATGATTTCTTCAGTCGCGGCACTACCAACCGTGACAAGATACTCGAATTCCTTATCGATGATCTTATTGCAGCAGAACCGATGATGAAGTATGCTGCCGACTTGGATTACGGTGTAGAACGTGCTTCACGCGAATTCTGTCAGGCACTTATCGGACAGCTTGCCTTGTACCGTGGCGGTTGGGCATTACGTGCCGATAAAGATAATCCTACGAATGTAGGCTATATGGAGCGTGGAGATAATTTCGAGCACTATTATCAGATTGCCGTTACCTATTTGGGCAAGGTTATCAAAGAAGGCAAGCACGATTTGAAACAGAGTTTTGAAAACCTGTGGATGAACGAATGTAACTGGAAAACCGCCAATGATGATGATGTTATTTTTGCAGTTCCCATGCTGAAAAGTATAAGCAGCCGTTTTGCCTATAATATCGGTGTTACCATTGCCGAGGGTAACCATGAATACGGAAGTGCCCGTAATTACGTCACTTTCTGCGGTACTTATATCTTTTCGTTCGATAAGGACGATTTGCGTCGCGATATGACTTGTGCGCCTTATAAATACGATAAGGATTTGAATCAGGAATATGATATGGGTATTGCCGGTATGGGGGCAGCCAAATGGTCTAAACTCTATATGCAGTCTCCGTTGGGCACAAGCAGCGGAACCAACACTGGTGTCAACAATGTGCGTATGCGCTTTGCCGACGTATTGTTGATGTATGCCGAAGCCGTGAATGAACTTTACGGTCCTCGTGAGGATGCGCAGGAAGCTTTGAAGCGTGTGCGTCGCCGTGCTTTTGCCTCTTCTCTCCATGCAGAGAAAGTGGATACTTATGTGGCATCGCTTACCAATGAACAGGATTTCTTCCAGGCCATTATGAATGAACGTAAGTGGGAATTTGGCGGTGAAGGTATCCGTAAGTACGACCTTGCCCGGTGGAATAAATACGGTGAAGTTATTTATAACCTTTACAATGAAATGATTAATTGGGGACTGGTAGCCAACGGTACGGCTGTGCCGGGAATAGAGAAAGTGCCCGAACGCATCTATTATAAGAGCGTACCCGACCCGGAACATGCCGGTCGTACGGTTCTTGACATTGTGGGAATCGATGAATACGGTCCCGAGGTGGGACGTCCTGCCGGTTATGAGATGAAGGAATATGCCATTACATGGCGTACGCTCAATCAGGAGACCCAGCAGTATGAGCCGGCAAGCGAAATTTACTGGAGTTTCCGTGGATTCATTAATAAAAACAATGAGCAGATGGTGAAACCTACCGATCCTTTGCGTTATCTCTGTCCTTATCCGTCCAAAGTGATTACCGACCATAGAGGACTGATTCAAAACTATTACGGATATTAATTACAGCTAAAAGATGAAACTTATGATAAAGTTATTTCATAAACTGATGACGGCCGCATTGCCCGTATTGCTGTGTGGAACACTGCTTACCGGCTGTACGGATGATAAATATAATAAGATAAACGACCTGTTCCAGCCTCGTTTCGTATTGGAGGAGCCGGAAGTGAAAGGCAATTCTATCAGCCTTGTGTGGTACAAGGTTAATGATGCTGTTTCCTATACGGTGGAGTATTACCTCGACCAGTACCACAGCAACTTGTTCATGGCTCAGGAAACAACAGTACCGCAATTGTTTGTCGATGACATTCCTTACGGAACTACGTATTACATACGTGTACGTAGCAATGCGGCTGATGAGGCCAACAGTTCGCAGTGGAGTTACACCACGGCTTCTACCGAGAAACGGCCGGAATTTACCCGTCTGCTCGAAGATGTTTCAAAGACAGAGATTACAGAAACAACTGCTATTATCCGTTGGAAGAAAGATTATAAGAAAGATCCCGTGGACAGTATCAGCGTAATGCCTATGATGGACGCTACATTGCCGGGAGTAAGCCGTTATCTCACCATTGATGAAATGTTGCAGGGGTATGCGGAAATTGAAGGGCTGACGAAGAATACGCTTTATACAGTTAATGTATACGATACTAATAAACCTCGCAAGTACGACAAACCTTACAATTCCGTAACGCTCCGTACTGCTGGACCGTCTGCATCGTCCATTCCTGTAGGACCGGAAGACGATCTTTCTGCCATGTTGCTGGAGAATGACCTTAATCCGGAGATTCCGGAAGGAACGGAATATTACCTGCCTGCTGGTTCTTCCTACCGTATTACTCCGTTCGAACTTGCCAAAGGTTTCCGTCTGGTAGGCAGCAGTGAGGGTGTCAAGCCCAAAGTGATTTTGGACGATTGGTGGCGGATTGCCGAAGGATCGTATATTACGGCATTGGAATTTGAGAATATCGAGTTCTCGCATACATCCAACAATAAGTATTTCATGAATGCCGACAAGTCATTCACCATTGAAAGTGTCAGCTTCGTCAATTGCGATTTCATCGGGCTTACCCGTGGCTTCTGGCGTCATCAACAAGCAACCAGCAAGCATATCATGAGCTTTGCGGTGGAAGGATGCCGTTTCGACAAGTGCGGTTGGCAGACAGGTAGCTACGGTTTGATGGATTTGCGCTCGTTCAATGACCCGACGGCATACGACCAAGTGGATAAAGCTGTCTTCCGCAATTGTACGTTCAGTCGTGACAATGACGGTACGACAGGATTCGGTTGGGGCAATCTTTTCAATGCACCTTACATTGATAAGCCCATACAGTTGGAATTCAAGAATATCACAGTCTATAACTACTGTCTCAATAAACGTTTGATAAATATCGGTTCTGCCGTGGGCTCCGAACTGACTATCGAGGGCATGGTGCTTGCATCGCCTTCAGGAGACCTTTATGTGGCGGGTGCCAATACCACTACTCATTTCGCCAACAACTATACGACGAAAGATTATGTTTTGGGTGGTGCCAAGATGAATGCTACAGACTTGGATATTACGGCAGCCGAACTGTTTGCCGATCCCGATAATGGCGACCTTACCATCAAAGACAGTTCTTCGCCGATAGTTACCAATCGTGCGGGTGATACACGCTGGTTGCCTTGATAAAAGAACAATAATAAAACTGACGAAATTATAAACTTAAAAATTTAATAATATGAAACTTAAACATTTATTCTATGCAGCAGCCGTCTCTACATTGGCGGCTGCTTGCAGCGAAGCAGACGAGTTGAGCTCCGGTATCCGCTCAGAGAAGACATTGGATGCCATCCATTCGGGCACGGACCGTTTTGCCACACGTGTCAATCTGAACAGCGAGTGGGAGAGTGGTGATGCTATCGGAGTATATATGCTCGATGCAGGAACAGGAAACATCCGTAACTCTGCAATGAATATACAGTATAATGCCGATGTGGCAGAAACATCTACAGAAACTAACTTTGTAGCTGCCGCAGATGGAATAGGTATTTATGACCAACCGTGCGATTTCGTGGCATATTATCCCTATTCTTCCGGTGAGGAAGGGAAAGTGGATGCCGGTGCAGGTGTATACAAGATAGACTTGGCAGACCAGTCTGCCGGTATTGCCGGTCATGACTTGATGTGGGCAAAGGTTGAGAACAAGGCTTCGGATGAATTGCTAAGTAGCGGGCTGTCTATGACTTTTCATCATCAGTTGGCATTATTGTATGTAAATATAGGTAATGAAGATGTGAAAGTCGAAAATGTGAAAGTAAATGGACTCAATACAACTGCTCATTTTGACCTGCTCAAAGGAGAACTGTCTGTAGATGATGCACCGAAAGCAGTCACTTTACATAAATTGTCTGATAAATCGTTTGTAGGTGTGATGCTTCCTGTTGCTAATATAGCAAAGGTTATGTCTGTAACCATTGAAGCAGGTGGAAAGATTTTTCAATATATGGTACCGGCAACCAGTAAGATTTCTAAGTTTGAAGCCGGTTATGAATACATATTTAACATAAATCTGAAAAACTCATCCGGCGATTTGATTTCGGGCGGGAATGGAAGTAATGAAGGTTGGAAACCTGGTGAGAATGAAGGTGGCGATGCTACAGAGACCAATCCGGAAATACCAAGTGGATATGAAACCATTCCGGTTAATGGTGATACAGAACTGACTACTGTGTTGGACGGTGCTTCTGGTAAGATTGCTTTGTTGTTTGCATCAGGTAATTCTTACAATTTTAGCACTAATCTGGTGATACCGTCTGCGGTTACGGAATTGATGTTGTTGGGTGACGGGAAACAGCAAGTGGTATTGTCCATGAAGAGCATTATAAATACCGGTCTTCAGAAACTTTCTTTGAATAATTTAAAGATTACAGGCGAATCAAATGCAACTTTGTTGAGTAATGCGGCAGAAGATAACCTTGATAACCAATTTGCATCGGATGCAGTGGTAGAGATTAAAAAATGTGAGCTTACAGGAATGAAATATGTATGTAATTGGGATGGTAATAAGGATTCTGAAAGGAATACTCTTTCTTCCTTTACTGTAGACGACTGCTATATGCATGATATGTCTTCTGTTTTTGAAAGCTATGGTTCGGAAGTAATAACATTGACTAATTCTACTTTTTATAAAATGTCAGGGCAAGCTATACATCCATATAATTCCAAAGGCGCTTTTAATCCGACAATTACAATACAGCATTGTACATTGGTTAGTTTGGATAAAACTCCGATTCAAGGAACGGATAACGGCTGTAACATTATTTATAGCAATAATGTTTCTGCTATGATAGATCCGGCGCATTCCAATTTGTCTTATAATACTACCAGTTCAACAGGAGAGGGTAATTATGCTGCAAAAAATGATGATGATGGTAAAGTAGCTACCGGTGGTTTTAAATCCGAAACAGCTGTAACTTTTAATACCGATTATAAAGTTTCTGATTTGTTTGTAGATGCAGCCAACGGCGACCTTACACTCAAGATTGCTGTTCAAGCAGGTGATCCCCGCTGGTATAAATCAGTAGAATAATCCGTGTTTACGTATAACAATTATTTAGACTATAAATTTATGAAATTATTTCATACCCTATTATATCCCCTTTTGGGACTATTGTTCCTCTCCTGCTCGGACAACGAGCAGGAGACGGGTGATAATCCTGCGCCTACTACCGGTACGATTACGTTCGGTGTAGACCTGACAGGCTTTACTACCCGTGTCACACAAGACGGTACGTCTTGGACGAATGGGGACAAGATTGGAACATTCGCCTTGGATGCCGATACGTCCGAGCCGGTATTGGACAATGTGAATGTACCTTATGTATGTGCCGAGGACGGTCAGTCGGTAGCATTCACTTCGGAAACTCCGCTTGCTGTACAGGACGATGGCAAGCCGGTGAAGTTTGTCGCTTACTATCCGTATAATGCCGATATGCAGGACTTTAACTATCCGGTGTCGATAACCGACCAAAGCAATGGAAGTACCGCTTGCGACTTGCTGTACGGTACTGCATCCGAACCGTATGTGTATGATAAAGAAAGTGATACGGACATTGCGTTGAAATTTACACACCGTCTCTCAAAGGTGGTTTTGAAGTTCATGGATATGGAAAAGAAGCCCTTGACGGTAAGTGATGTGAAGATACAGGGCATGCCGGTTTCCGCTGCATTCAATGTGCAGACGGGGGCGTTGACAACAGATGATAATTCCGTAGCCGATATAACTCCTTACGTGAATTCTGCTAACAATTATCGTGAAGCCATCATTCTGCCCGTTGCTTTAAGCGATGCTTACAAGGTATCGTTTGTTTTGGATGGCAGAACACGCGAATGGGTGTTTGCCGACCTTGATATCAGTCTGCCCAAATTCAATGCCGGTTCGCAATATACGTTTGGAATTTATATCGATCCTACGGAAGATATTATCATAGGCCGTCTGGAAGATGTGGATGCAGGAAACAGCTCCGCTCCGTGGGAAGACGGCAGCAATGAAAACGGTACGGCGGATGGGAATCAACCTGCCGAGTACCATCTCTTTCCAGCCGATAAAGCAACTGATGCTTTTGCCGATACGGAATTGAAAATCTCTTTCGACGGTGTAGCGCCTGAGCTGGGTACAAGCGGATACATCCGCATTTATCGGATGAGCGACCATAAGATGGTGGATGAGATTAATATGGGAGAACGACGTGTGTCCATTGAAGATGGAAAAACTCTTCTGAATACTTGGATGGATATCATAGGCGTGACACCTAAGGGTTCTTCTGTCAGTCGTCGCGTGGTGAACTATTATCCGGTACGGGTGGAAGGGAATGATTTTATCATCAAGCCCCATCAGCAACGTTTGGATTTTGATACGGAATACTATGTGGTTATTGACCGCGAAGCTATCGGTCAGGAAGATTTTCCGGGCATTTACGGTCGTGCGTGGACTTTCAAGACAAAGCCTGCTCCTCAGATTGACGGTCCGGAATATAATGTACGGATAAGCCATACCGATGCGGAAGCCCATTTCTATACATTGCAGGGAGCTATCGATTTTTGTGCTGTTAATGTAGATTTAAATGCACAGAAAGTATTCCGGTTGGATGATGGTATTTATCAGGAAATGATTTATTTGCGCGACCAAAGTAATATTACCATTAAAGGGAATCCGGGAGATAATACAGCGGTTAACGTTCAGTATGATAACTCGAATGATATAAACGGCGGTATCGGCGGTGGTACGAATATCGATCAGTTTGCTCCGGTGGGAACAGTTGTACCTTCTTCCGGTGGTCGTTCGGTTGTAATACTTCAAGGTAATTCCGAGCATATTCGTTTTGAGAATCTTACAATAGAGAATGCTTATGGATGGACGTTGGGCAAAAATGGACAAGCCGAAGCGTTGCTTATTGATAATAAGTCGGCCGCTCTTGTCAATTGCCGTATTCTAAGTTTTCAAGATACCTTGCTTCCGGGCGGTGGATATAATTGGTTCTACAAATGCTATATCGCAGGTGCTACGGACTTTATCTGGGGTTCGGGAGAAGTTGTGTTGTTTGAAGACTGCGAACTTTATGCACCTACCGGCACTCGTGCCGTGATGCAGGCTCGTGTCAAAGAAGGTTATTTGGGTTATGTGTTCGACCGTTGCCGTTTTACGGTAGGCGAAGGAGTTACTAAGTCCACATTGATTTATCAGTATGCACCTGACAACCTGACTTTCCTGAACTGTACATTTGCCGATGTGTACGGTCCGAACTTCGTAGGGGAAAATAAACCGTTGGAGCCTGCCGTACCGTCGGTTACCGCCGGTTGCAAGATGTACAACGGTAAGACAGAATCCGGAGCCGATTTCTACAATCTTATTCCTGAAGCTGTGAGAACTACGGTACTTAATCTTAGTGAGGCACAGTTTAACGAAAACTTCGGTAGCCGGGAAAAGATTATGAGTTGGAAAGGCAATGATCCCTCTTGGTTTAAGGAGTAAACAAACACAAATATAAATACTTAAAAGTTTTATAACTGATGAACAGATTAATGAAAATGGCGGGCTTCATGCCCGTCATTTTAGAAACACTTTGCGCTTGTCAAAGCGCTTCGACGGAGCGTTATGACATCGCAAACAAGGAAGACCTTTATAAGAATCTTCCCTTTGAGATGCCTGTCGTACAGCATCCCTCTTTCCCAGACTATCAGGTGGATATCCGTGATTTCGGTGCAAAGGCGGACGGTGAGACACTGAACACCGAAGCCATTAACAATGCCATCAGGGCGGTGAGCGAGAAGGGTGGTGGTAAAGTAATCATTCCCGAGGGATTGTGGCTTACGGGGCCTATTGTATTGCAGAGCAATGTCAACCTGCATGCCGAACGAAACGCGCTTGTACTCTTCAGCGATGATGCCGCTTTGTATCCGTTGGTACATACCTCTTTCGAGGGGTTGGACATGCTCCGTTGCCAGTCGCCTATCTCTGCGATGAAAGCAGAGAATATAGCCATTACGGGGCACGGGGTCTTCGATGGTTCGGGCGATAGCTGGCGACCTGTGAAACGTAATAAAATGACGGACGGACAGTGGAAGGCACTGCTCAGGTCGGGTGGTGTGGTAGACGATGCCGGCAAAGTGTGGTATCCCGATGCCGGTGCTTTGAAAGCTTCCGTACTTACCGGCAGCAAAGAGAAAAGAACAGTTTCTGCCGATGAATGGGAAGGAATGAAACGCTGGTTGCGTCCTGTGCTGCTGAGCTTCGTAAAGAGTAAACGCATATTGCTGGAAGGCGTAACGTTCCGCAATTCGCCCAGTTGGTGCCTGCATCCGCTCTCTTGCGAAGACCTGACATTGGATGGCGTCAAGGTGTTCAATCCCTGGTATTCGCAGAATGGAGATGCCCTCGATGTGGAATCGTGTAAGAATGTGGTGGTAGCCAATTGCCTGTTCGATGCGGGTGATGACGCCATTTGTATAAAGTCGGGTAAAGATGCCGACGGCCGTCGACGCGGAGAACCTTGCGAGAATGTGATAGTGAAGGACAACACCGTATTGCACGGACACGGCGGTTTTGTTGTGGGCAGTGAAATGTCCGGCGGCGTCAGGAATGTGTATGTGGCAGACTGTACATTCATCGGTACCGATGTCGGGTTGCGTTTCAAGAGTACGCGCGGCCGTGGTGGTGTGGTGGAAAATATCTACGTGGACAATATCAATATGATAAACATTCCGGGTGATGCATTGATTGCCGACCTCTATTATGCTGTGAAAGAAGCGCCCGGCGCTCCTGTACCTGCTGTGACCGAAGAGACTCCGGCTTTCAGGAATATCCACATCTCCAATGTATCCTGCAAAGGTGCCGGCCGTGCCATGTTCCTGAACGGACTGCCCGAAATGCCTATCGAGAACTTTTCTGTTAAGAATATGAAAGTAACCGATGCGCAGAAAGGAGCTTCCATAAACAAGGTTGCCGGAATTACTCTGGAAAATATCGAAATAGAAACGGCTGATGATGCGTATCTGCAAGTGGAGAATGCCACGGATATAGTCATTGACGGTAAGGCATACGATAAAATCTCGGAAAGGAGATTGCTCACACAGAATTGAATTTAGACATAACTTCGTGTTGGTAAGGCACGGATTGTATGGAACTGGTAAACCGGAAGCGGCTACTTCATACAATCCGTGCCTATTGTATTTTCAGGAGGTGCTCTATTCGCTTTTTTCCCCTTCTATATACAATGACAGTATTTATCTATAACTCTTTACGGTTATCATACTTATGGAAAGGTCCGTTTCCCACGGGAGAAACAACCGTTTCCCCTAAAGGAAACAAGAATTTCCCTTAAGGGGAACTGGAGTTTCCTTTAAGGGGAACGAGTGTTTCGCTAGTGGAAACGTCCGTTTCGCCTCATGGGAACGGAAGTAACCGCCGGTGTGACGGACCGGCAGGATGTTGTGCCAAAGAATACGGCCGGTATCCTTGTCGGATAAAAGCAAAGCGACGAAAAATCTCTTCCTTGCAGATACCGGGAAGAGATTCTTCATCGCTTTACTTCTCTGAATGCTACAGAGTGGGAGTTCTATCGGTTTCTTATAACAGTTTTAGTGTTTTCTTTTGCAGGTCTTTCTCTTGAGAGCTTCCACCTACCAATACATCGAAGGTATTTTGCATGGTACGCATCGTGTTGGTGGTGTTGTCCCACCATTCCAGTTGTTTGGGAGTCAGTTCGAGTTCCACTTTCACGGTCTTTCCTGCCGGGATGCGTACGCGTTTGAAGGCGCGCAGCGTCTTGATAGGACCGTCTGTCTCTCCGTTCTTCTTGAGATATACCTGTACTACTTCCTCGCCGTCGCGGCTGCCGGTATTGGTGACGGGTACGGTGATTTTTGCCGTTTCGCCTACCTTGACAGATGAATCCAGTTTCATTTTACCGTATTTGAATGTGGTGTAACTCAAACCGTATCCGAACGAGAAAAGCGGTTCGCCTTTGAAGAAGCGGTAGGTATGTCCTGCCATGTTGTAGTCTTCGAAGTCGGGCAGTTGCGACAGGCTGCGGTAGAACGTAACCGGCAGACGTCCGGCAGGGGTGTAGTCGCCGAACAGGACTTCGGCAACGGCCTTACCGCCCGACTGTCCCGGATACCATGCCTGCAGAATGGCTTGGCAGTGTTCCGTCTCGGCTTCCATGGCAATGGGCGAACCCGAACAGTTTACGAAGATAACCTTCTTGCCTGCATCGTGAAGCGCTTTAATCATTTCCCGTTGAACGGCAGGCAGTTCGATGTCCGTGCGGTCGCCTCTCTTGAAGCCGGGCAGGTCAACGCCCATCTCTTCTCCTTCCAGTTGAGGGGATATGCCGCCTGCAAAAATCACGATATCGGCATCTTTCACTTTGGCTACCGAACGTTGTATGTCGCACTCTTCCTTGAAGCCGATGTCGAAGTTGAGCTGGGCATCGCTGGCAAAGTATTGGAAGCGGATTTCAATGTCATACGATTTGCCGGCCTCTACACGCATGCCGTGTGCTTGCGGACGGCTGCCGTGTTTGTTGGTGAAGTTCTTCACCTCTTTGCCGTCGACGAGCAGCTTTACGGAACCGTAGCAGTAGAAGTCGAACACAACATCGCCGCTCTCCCGGGGAGTGAATACGCTTTGGTAAACGGCAGAGAAATCGGTGAGGTTTACGCCCGGTGCAAAAACAGTGGCTCCGGAAGTACAGAGATGGAACGGAGTGCTTAGCTGTGCCGTGGCTGCGGGTTCGCCCTTGAACTCCGTATTGTTCCAGTAACGGGCGCTGAAGCCGGGGCCGTTTTCGGATTTACACTGGCTGAATACGCTGTGTATCAATTTCCTTTCCACCCACGAACAGCCTTGTTCGTAAATCAGTTTGTCGTCTTTGCCCATGGCCGAGCGGATACCGTCCAGAATGGTGATGGTACGTTTGGGAGTACCGTTGTAGTTTCCCCACTGCATCACGGAGTCGTTGGCGTTGGGCCCCATTACGGCGATGACTTTCCCGCCGCGTTCGAGGGGAAGGATGCCGTTTTTGTTTTGTAACAGTGTCATGGACTTGCGTGCCATGTCCAGCGACAGTGAATCGTGCTTGTCGGAGCCGACTACGGAATAGGGTGTCTGTGCCCAGTCCACCCGGCTGAGTTCGTCCATCTCGCCCAATTCGAAGCGTGCCTGTAACAGACGTTTTACGGAGCGGTCGATGTCTTTTTCATTGATGAGTCCTCTTTTTACTCCTTCTATCAGCGAACGGTAATTGGAACCGCATTCCAGGTCTGTTCCACTCAGTACGGCGGCAGAAGAGGCGGAAGCGGCATCGGGGTGGGTTTTGTGTCCTTTGGCGTTGTGGAAGTCGCTGATGGCGCTGCAATCGGATACGACAATACCGTCGTATCCCCACTCTTCGCGGAGAATATGCGTCAGCAGGCGGTTGCTGCCGCAGCAAGGTTCACCCTCGAAGCGGTTGTAGGCACACATCACTTCTTTTACCTTACCTTCTTTTACCAGTGCTTCAAAGGGCGGCAGGTAGGTTTCGTACAAATCGCGCGGGCTGATGTTCTCCGCATTGAAGCTGTGGCGGTTCCATTCGGGACCGGAGTGCACGGCGAAGTGCTTGGCGCAAGCGTGTACCTTATCGTATTTCCGGTTTTCGTCCAGGCATTGCAGGCCTTTTACAACATTTACGCCCATAACGCTTGCCAGATAAGGGTCTTCACCGTATGTTTCTATACCCCGTCCCCAGCGAGGGTCGCGGTAGATGTTCACCGTGGGTGTCCAGATGGTCAGCCCTTGATAGCGTTTGTAGCTGCCCTCTTTCGAGTAGACGGCATTCTTGGCGCGTGCTTCGTCGGATACGGCAACGAAAGCTGTATGTAAAGCTTCGGGAGAGAAAGAAGCCGCCATACCGATGGGTTGCGGAAAAACGGTTGCCAAACCGCTGCGTGCTACTCCGTGCAATGCTTCGTTCCACCAGTTGTAGGGTTTGATGCCCAACCGTTCCACGGGCTTTGAGTTGTCCATCATCAAGGATACTTTCTCTTCCAGTGTGAGTTGTTTCACTAAATCTTCCGCACGCTCTGCCGGACTGTAGCTGTTGTCCTTATAGACGGACTGTGCAAGGCTGCTACCCGAAACAATGAGGCAGGCAAGCAGATAGGTTATTCTGTTTCTCATGATTATATGAATATAGTTGTTTTTTTCTGTATGCTTTGATAACGTTTTGATATCAACATTTATTTTCTTGTGATACGGAACCAGTCTACATCCGTCCAGCCACCGTCGTTGGTGCGGATAGCGGGGCGGGTACAAAATGTTCCTACTTTGGCTCCTATCCATTTGCCTTCACGGGCTTGGAAGGTTTCGCCGAGCGGACGGAACTTCTTGCCGTCGAGGCTGTAACTGAAGTTGCAGCGTACCAACAGGTCGTCTGTGCCTTTCACTTTACTGCCGTCGGCGCTGAACTTCACTCGCAGGTAGAGGGTAGAGTCTTTTACGGCAACGCTGTCATTTGTTTTTTCGGTGCCGCCTCTGTCTGCTTTCTGGCAGGCGATTTGCGAAAGTACGGTTCCCTGTTCCGTATTCTCCAGTATGACTCCGGCATAATCCATGCCCATGACTACCAATCCGGTACGCTCGCCTTTGTACTTCGGGTTGGGGCGGAAGGTCAGTTTCATGGTTGCGGTGAAGTTGTCCGACGGGGTTTTCTGCAACAACAGGTTGGGCACATCCCACAAACTCTTGTAATTATCCGGAACGGGATAGGAGTAAAGACGCACCATACTCCGGTCGCCGGCGTAATATGCCCATTTATCATTGATGTTGGCGTGCCACTGCCATTGCGGAGACAGGGTGTAGCCGTCGAACCCATCGCTTTCTTGCGGAGTACATACGGGGTATGTCTTACCTACATCGGGCTTGCGGTAGGTCAGTACGGGTTCGCCGCATCCGTCCCCGTCTTTATCTGTTCCGATTACAGGCCAGTCGTCAATCCACTTCATGGGTTGCAGATGTACTACACGTCCGTAGGCGCCTACATCCTGAAAGTGCATGAACCAGTCTTCACCGGTAGGCGTGTCCACCCAGCCACCCTGATGAGGCCCGTTGACGGGTGAGTTACCTTGTGCCAGTACGGTACGGTTTTCGTAAGGGCCATAGATGTTACGGGAGCGAAGCACCACTTGCCAGCCGGTAGCCACGCCGCCGGCAGGGAGGAAAACGTAGTAATAGCCGTTGCGCTTGTACAGTTTTGGCCCTTCGCATGTGCCGTGATGTTCGTGTCCGTCGAAGATGATGCGGGAAGGACCGATGACTTGGGTAGCGTCAGCGCTCAACTCGCAGATGGCGATGACGCTTTTCAGCCCGGCGCGGCTGCCGGCGTATGCGTGTGCCAGGTAGACTTTGCCGTCCTCATCCCAAATGGGGCAGGTATCGATAATGCCCTTAATCTCTTTTACAAGTACGGGCTTGCTCCACGGACCTTCTGCCCGGGACGACTTTACCATGAATATGCCTTGGTCCGGGTCTCCCCAGAAAATATAGAATTCGCCGTTATGATGGCGGATACTGGGAGCCCACACACGGTTGCCGTGTTCCGGACGTTCGGGAGTGGTGACCGGAGGAAGGGCGGCGGGTACGGCGGCGCTGATAATAGACCAGTTCACCAAGTCTTTGGAATGGAGAATCTGTAGTCCGGGCAGACAGCCGAAACTGGACGACGTCAGGTAGAAATCGTCACCCACGCGGCAGACATCAGGGTCTGAGTAGTCTGCATAGAGAACAGGGTTCTTGTAGGTGCCGTTTCCTTGGTCGGCTACCCATACTTCGGAAACATAGTTTGATTGTTGGGCCTGGGCACCAGTCGTTAGTACACCGGCAAGGCAGGCGATAATCCATTGTTTTTTCATCTTTGAGTAATCGTTTTTTATGGTATTCCGTTTAACGATTGCAATAGTACGCGCTTTCCGGTTTTTAAACGGGTAATATCCGGTCGAAAGAGTGTGTTTTTTATTCGGAATGTTTTTTCATTTTCTCTCTTTATATTCCGAAGGTGTGACCCCCATAACCTTTTTAAAGCATTTGCTGAAGTACTTCGGATCGCTGAATCCGGTCATATAAGCAATTTGCGAGAAGTTATACTCTCCGCTGTCTATCAGTTGTACGGCGCGTTTGATGCGGATTTCGCGTATGAAATCCACGGGAGTAAGCCCGATAATCGATTTCAACTTCCGATAAAAGATAGTACGGCTCATCATCAGATGCTCGGCAAATGCGTCGATCGTCAGCTCCGAGTTGTCCATTTGCTGTTCCATAAACTCCATAACCTTTTGCATGAATTGTTCGTCAAAAGGAGTAATCTGAGGTTGTGAAGGGGTGAGGTTGCCGGAGATAATGGCGTTCTTGCTTTCAGTGAGTTGCGCCATGTACATTTCCTGCAACGATTTGCGTTGGCGGAGGAGCGTGACGATACGGGTTTTCAAGTAAGTGGCGCTGAAAGGCTTGGTTATATAGTCATCTATTCCCTGCTCCAGTCCTGCTATGCGATCGTCCAAAGATGCCTTTGCCGATAGTATGATGATGGGAATGTGGCAAATGGAATTGTTTTCTTTGATGTGCTTCACCATTTCCAATCCATCCATGACGGGCATCATGACATCGCTGATGATTAAGTCCGGAAGATTGTCTATGGCAGATTGCAGCCCTTCTTCTCCGTTGGAAGCTGTGATAACGGTGTAGTCTCCCGACAGGCTGTTCCTTAGGAAAGTCCGCAGTTCTTTGTTGTCCTCTACCACCAGAATGGAGTGGCAGTCGGTGGTATTATTGTCATAAATCTCTTTTGCATCTGTTCCTTTTGTGTCTTCATCGGTGGCAGTCGGAGAGGATGACTGAGCATCGTTCAATATGAATTCCGCTTGCGTATCTTTCTCGAAAGCTTGCTTTTGCAGAGGCAGGGTTACGGTAAAACGGCTGCCCACACCGGGCTGGCTGTCTACTTTGATGCTACCGTGGTGAATCTCTACCATCTCTTTTACCAGTGATAGTCCGATACCCGATGAGGGCTGGAGAATATTCTCCTTTACCAGTGTTTCAAAACGCTGGAAAAGGGTACGCAACTTTTCCGTTGCGATTCCGATTCCTTCGTCCGCCACTTCGATGTCTATCGTGTCTTTATGTGGCGTAACTTTGACTGTGATAGCTTTGCCGTTGGGAGTATATTTGAATGCATTGGAAAGCAGGTTAAAGAATATCTTTTCGAATTTGTCCCGGTCTATCCAACCGAAAACAGATTCGGTCGCAGATTGCATCCGGTAATCAATCTCCTTTTCTTTGGCTATCAGCCGGAAACTGTCCATCACTTTCTGCAAGAGCGGAATAAGGTCTGTGTTTTCCACTAACAGCTTCATCTTCTGATTTTGTATTTTGCGGAAATCCAGTATCTGGTTCATTAGTCGGAGCATCCGTTCTGTGTTCCTGCGCACAAGGGTCAGGTGCTCGCGGGCAGTGGGAGACAGGGGCTCGTTCTCCAGGACTTCTGTAACCGGACTGCCTATCAGGGTCAACGGAGTACGCAGTTCGTGGGAAATATCGGTGAAGAAACGTAGCTTGACATTTGCGAGTTGCTGTTCCATGTCTACTTGGTGGCGCAGACGGTAAATATAGAACAGAACATATACAATGGTGGCGGTGAACAGGACAAACAGAATGAAATAGAGTAGCCATGCCCAATAGGTTTCCCAAAATGTCGGGAGTACATGGATGGATAGCGTACGTATGTTGTCGGTCCATACTCCGTCGCTGTTGGTCGATTTGATTTGTAATTGGTACTGTCCTGCCGGCAGATTGATATAGCTGGCGGAACGGTTGTTGTCGACTTCATTCCATTCGTCTTCCAGCCCTTGCAGGCGATAGGCGTAAAGTATATTGTCGGGATTTACGTAATCGAGTGCGGCAAACTGGAAAGTAACGTTCCGCTGGGATGCTTTCAGTTCCAGTTCTTTCAGATTGTCGATTGGATGGTCTGCCGGATGCCCTTGTATTTTAAATCCGGTAAATACGATAGGGGGTACATAGGTACTTTTTCGCATCTTATCGGGAGAAATTTCCAGAAAACCTTTGTCTGTACCCAATACGATTTGTTTGCGGGCGTTAATGACAGGGAGAGCTTCTGAGAAGTTGAACTGTTGCTGGTAGGTGGAGCCAAGCATGTAGTTTTCAAAAGTCTCGTTGTCGGGATTAAATCTGGATAGGGCTATTTCGGAAACTATCCAAAGGTGATTGTGGGTGTCTTCCGTCATTGAGAGTGTCAGGTCGGAGGCTAATCCGTTGCTTTGGTCGTAGTTCTTGAAGCGTATTTGTTCGCTGAGCAATTGACCGGAGATAATTTTACTGATACCGCCGGTGAAACTTATAACGTATGTCGTCTTTCGTTTGTCTGTATAGATGTGCGTAATGTCGTTGGTGGAAAGACTGTTTTTATCGCCCGGCTGATGGCAGTTTCTGTAGAACTTTACCTCTTCGGGCAATTCAAACTTATTGGAGAAAGTGAGCAGTCCGTTCGTGGTACCTACCATAAGTACGCCGCCGGGAGCTTCGGTGATGTTACGCACTTTCATTCCATAATCCGTGGGATAGTTTTTCAGTTCATTGTTGCTATGGATGAATATGGGTGTTTGGTCATTTCGCCGGATCAGCAGGTTTAGTCCGCCACCATAACAACCTATCCAGATGCGGTTGTGGCTATCCTGAAAAATGGAGTATATGCTGTTGTCACTTATACTGTAAGGATTGTTCGGTTGGTGCTTAAAGCAAGTGACGGAATATCGATTTATTCCTTTGGGAGTCAGTTGGAATAATCCGGCGCCTTTCGTACCCAGCCAGATGTTCTTCTCTTTGTCTTCCATGATGGCGTATACGCCGTTGTAGAACAGTTGTTTCTCTTTGACAATATTTCCCTGTGGCGAAAGGTAGCCTTCCAAACTTCCGTCGGGGGCATATATCTGGATGTAACTTGCTTTGGATGCGCTCCATAAGCGATTGTTGCTGTCTCGCAGGAAGGCACGTGTTTCTGCTTCGTAATCGGTTTGGTTGAATTGGAAACTTTGAGGGAAAAAACTTATCCGGTCTATTCCGCGTGCAGTGGCAAGCCAACAGTTTCCTTGTGTGTCGAGAGTGTAAAAGCGTACCAACGGGCTGAATATGGATTTAGGATTGTCAGTGTCGGTAAGCAGCGGTTTGAGTCTTTTTTCTTTCCGGTCGTAATAAGAAAGGTTACCGTTGGTGGGCAATACCCATAGGTTACCGGTTTTATCTTCGAATATCAGTTTACGGCTGTTGCGCCCGTGCCTGATAACTTCATTCTGGGGAGTAAACAGGTGCTCTTTTTCATCACAGCCGGGCAAGATACGGATGACGCCGGAGCTTTGGGAGAATACCCAAATATTTTGTTGCTTGTCTTGATAGACCTGTTCCACATAATTGGAAGGTTGGGTGGATGTACGAATATCGATTTGGCGGAATGTATTGTCGGGAGTGGAATACAGTATCAGACCATTGTCCGTACCTAATGCCAGCGTTTCTGTTCCTATTGCAGTAACATTGGTTATTCTGTTGTGAGAACAGGGGATATTGATAAACTTCAGCTTTTGGGTTTGGAAATTGTATTGAGCCAGTTTACCCTTGTCGGCAATCAGATATATATTCTCCTTTATTTGTGTGATATATTGAAATGGAAAGTCGGTGTCTACCCTTTTATTTCCGACAATGGTGACGCCTTTGTTGGTCAATATCCATTCGTCTTCATCGGAATCCTGATAAACGGTATAGATACGGTCTCCTTTCAGATTCTTGGTGAATGTGGAGTACAGTGTGATACCTTCTCCGTGTTTGCATAGTTGTTCATCGGCTCTATATGTGTATCCGTTTTTGCAGATAATCCACGCTATGCCTTTCTTCAATGACAATATGCGTGAGACATAGTTAGAGTGCTTGGTTGTAATTTCAAGAGGTTGCAATACATCGATGAATTTTTCCGTTTCCACATCGAACAGACAGGCTTGTCCGTCGTAGGTAGGACACCAGATATCTCCGTATTTGCTTTCGGAGATTGTTCCCATACGGTTGCTGCCGAAAGCGTAACGGTCTTCCTGAGAAGTCTTGTAGGTTTTGAATGTGTATCCGTCATATTTGCTCAGTCCGTTCCAAGTGCTGAACCAGATGAAGCCTTTTTGGTCTTGAAGCATTCCCATTACATTTCCTTGGGCGAGACCGTCATTGACAGAAAAGTGCTTGACCTGACAAACCGGTTGGGCAATGATGAATACGGTTATTGATAGCAAAAGAATAAGAACATCGAGTCGTTTCATTGTATTTACTTTAAAGCTATAGCAAAAATAAGTAAATACCTTCAATTAGGAAATAAGGAGAGGTAATATGAACGGAAAATACACCATTTCGCCTGTTTTTTACTCCAATGAGGTAAATATAGGAGGTATGGGAAGCGAAATCTTACGTCATACTGTCATTCAGAGACGTGTAGCGGTAAGTTTATATAGGGGAGGGAGGCTTTTCATTGCTACGAGTCTCTGAATGACGGGATATGTTTTTTTATCTTTTAATCAGCGGTTAAACCAAAATCTCTTATCAGCGGTATGTCGTTTTCGTCTACCCCCAACTTGATGAGCATCTCCTTGTCTTTATCGAACATCTCAAGAAAAGTCTCCCGGTTACCGCTTTCTGAGGTAGCTTTCCCATACAGTTCGGCAGCCTTTTCCATATTTCCCAATAGCAATGCTGCGTGTCCGGCATTGAGGTAATCTGTGGAAAGCGGTTTCAAGGCAAGTATCTTGTTGTAATACCGCATGGCCTGTTCAAATTTTCCGCTGACAAACGAGCACCAGCCTATGGCACGCCATGCCTTGATGCAGTCGTTCTCCATGAAATCCAGCTTAAAGAAACATTGCAAGGCTTCTTCGTAGCGTTCCTGCTCCGCCAGGCAACTGCCGATGAGGAATGGCAGGTTTCTGTTTTCCGGTTGCATGGCTTCCGCTTTTCTGTAATATTCCAATGCTGTTGCAAAGTCCCTCAATTGGCGGTGGCAGGTGGCGAGGTGGCGGATAGTCCATACATGGTCGGGTTTCAGCACATCGGCTTTCCTATAAGCCTCGATAGCTTCTTTGTAACGTTTCTCTTTTTGCAGGCAATAGCCGGTCTTTTGGAAGATTTCCGCATCGGCATGGTTCATATCCGTTATTTCTTTATAGATGCTTAAGGCTTTTGCGGGATGCTCTTTGCGGAAATGGAAGTCGGCTATGGTTGCCAATAGTTCGGGCTTGCACAAAATGTCTTTCAGTGCCGGTATGCGGTGCAGGGCTATTTCTTCCTTGAAAATATCACGGAACTCATGGCGGCGCTGGCTTAACTTGAAGAACCGATATAAATCGTGGATATACTGGTTGCTGATAACATCCGGTCGCAAAGCATACTGTCGCAGGCTGGACGATTTGCTTTCGTCCATCAGTTCATTCAAATCCTGTGATGTCATTTGACTGAGCATCATATTACGCTGCGCTTGCGGTATATGTGCCATGGTAAAGCATAATGAATACTTGTCGCTGTTGCAGAAAAAGCCTGATTGCAGTATCAGTGACAGGACGGCGTTTTCTCCGGTAGGCTTCAGTCCGAACTCCCGTATGATGCTGGAATGCTGCATGTCGAACGGATAAAACCAGTTATGCGGATTTTGGAAGAACGGGTAACTCTTGAGTTGGGCAAACGTACTCATATATACATCGGCTCCTTCCAGTTGAAGTTCGTTCATCTCGCGTATCTTGTCGCCCAGGCCCGATTCCTCAAATGCTTTCTCCCAGTCTGGATTGCGGTCGTCTTCATCAATGTTTTCTTCGAAGCCGTACTTCATGTTGCGCATGATGGTGACGTTCTTCATCATTTCCGGAATGATTTCTTCACGCATCTTCTTGTCTATCTTCTCTGTCTCACGGCTGCGGAGTAGCTGGATGTAAATCCGGTTCAACTGTTTGCCGAAGCTGCCGTCCTCATCGAGAAGCGATAACTTTGCCATCAGCTCTGGGTATAGCCGCAAGCGGTTGGAGTGTATGTGCAGTATGATGGCAATAATCACCAGGGCGCGCTGGTTGACTTGTGTGTCGGCGTACGTTGCGGCATCCAGTAACCATGAGAATTTCCGCGGATCGAAACATTCCATCAGGCTGAGCAGGATGGCTCCGGTGAACAGACACAAGTCATTTACCGGCAACAATTCGGACTCCAGATACAGCCTGGCTTCCTGTTCTTCTTCTGCCGTCCAGCCACTGTTGCCCCATGTAGTGAGGAATAGATATTGGGCAGTGCCTTCATGGCGTTGCAGGGCGCTGTCCAGACTTTGTTTGTTGTCCGGCATAAGCTGGCAAACCGCCATATCGTCAGGAAAAGATTCCAGAACTTTCAGCCAGGAAGACATGCCGTAACCGGCTACCATATTCTTTTTGTTCTTGTGCAGGGAGTGGTAATAACGGGTCGAAACCTCATCGAGCAGGCTGATGCGGGTCTGTTCGGCAAGCTCCCAGGTTTCTGCCAGAAGTTGCCGGTATAGTTTCTGCCGTTCCGGATCGTTTACGCCCTGGCGCATGTACTGTAACATGTATTGGTAGGACACCTTAGCCTGCTCCAGACGGTTGCGGAGCGTCCAGTCGTTGCAGTTCCATAAAAAGGCTTCCAGTTGTACTTGAGCCTCTTTCAGACGTTTCTGTTCCAGTAGATTGACTATATGCTGATATTGCTCTTGTATGGCTTGCTCGTTCATAAGATTGTATTCATTAAGTGATTATACTCTACAAATGTACAAAAAGAATGCCAGAATGTTTTCATAAATCAGAAACGCACCTGCAATTGTGCCTGCAGCAGGTTGGAGTTTTCTCCTTTGTGGGGAACGCAATAGGTGTATTGTGCCTGCAAGCGGCATTTGGGATAGAACCACCATTGCACGCCGGCCACATAGTTGCTCTGTTTGTAATCCTGCGCTTTGTCTTTGTTGAAATAATCATAGGATGCTACAATGTCGAATTTGGGAAGCACATGTATGGATGCGGTTGCATAGTATCCGTCGCTTTTTACATGCCCGTCTTTGCCGGCAAGGTATTCGGTACGCAGGCTGACAGGCTTTGTCTGTATGGTGGCGCCTGCCGACCAGCGGTTGCGTGTGTAGCTGTCGCCTATCGCTATATCCGGATTGACGGAAGAGGCGGCTACGGCACAGCCTTTGCCCTTGACGAACGAGCCGCCCACCGACAGCCAGTCGAGCGGATGAACCATCAGGCTGCCTACTATGTCTTTTTGATTGTTCTTGTCTTTCAGATTGATGCCTTGCCCGTTCATGACGGCAAGGTTATAACTCAGCTTTTTCTTGAAAAGGTCGCCGTAGATAAGGATACCCATGTCACGGCCGCTGTTCGAGCCATAGAGTGGGTCGCTGCCGTTGATGCCTGCCAGATAGTTGACCGCCTGTGAATAGCAGTTTATCAGTTCGACAAAACAGGGAGACATCGGATTCTCAATGGTGTACATTGTTTTGAACTGTCCGATGCGGGCAGTGAGTTGGGGCAGGAACCGGTATTCCGTATAAGCTTCCAGTATCTTTCCGGTATTGGCGAAGCTGTACATGAAGTAGCACGACCATTTGTCGGTAATCTTGCCGCGTGCCATGAATATGGCGCGTTTGAGGTCGAAGGTATTGCTGGCCTTTTCGCCGGCGTCATCATAGGTATATCCCACTTGGGCATACCCTGCCAGGGTGATGCGTTCTTTCAATGTATTCACTACATTGTTCAGACGCGTATCCTGGGCTTTTAATGTATGTATGGAGAGGAGAAGAAGACAGGATAGTAGAATTCGTTTCATGTGTCGGATATATAATTAAAAAAAAAGCAACCCTTTTTTCAAAGAGCTGCCTTTTGTATGAATGAGGTTCTTGTTATTCGTTGATAGCAGCGATACCCGGAAGAACTTTTCCTTCGATTGCCTCGAGCAATGCACCGCCACCGGTAGAAACGTAAGAAACGCCGTTTGCCAGACCGAACTTGTTGACGCAAGCTACAGAGTCGCCACCGCCTACGAGTGAGAACGCACCGTTCTTGGTTGCCTCTACGATAGCTTCACCTACAGAGCGTGAACCGTGAGTGAAGTTGTCGAACTCGAATACGCCCGTAGGACCGTTCCAAAGGATAGTCTTGGAGTTCTTGATAACTTCGGCAAAAATCTTTTCTGTCTCAGGACCTATATCCAGACCTTCCCAGCCGTCAGGTATTTCGTTTACTTTGCAGAACTGAGTGTTGGCGTCGTTAGAGAAAGAGTCGGCAATCTTGGCATCTACAGCCAATACGAGGTTTACGCCTTTTTCTTTTGCCTTCTTCAACAGTTCGAGAGCCAGATCCAGCTTGTCGTCTTCGCAGATGGAAAGACCGATTTTACCGCCTTGAGCTTTGGTGAAGGTATAAGTCATACCGCCGGTGATAATCAGATTATCCACTTTGTTCAGCAGGTTTTCGATGATTTCAATCTTGGAAGATACTTTGGAACCACCCATGATAGCAGTGAACGGACGTTGGATGTCATTCAACACCTTGTCTACGGCTTTCACTTCTTTCTCCATCAGGTAGCCGAACATCTTGTTGTCTTTGTCGAAGTATTTGGCGATCAATGCCGTAGAAGCGTGTGCACGGTGAGCGGTACCGAATGCGTCGTTTACGTAGCAGTCAGCGTAAGAAGCAAGTTTCTTGGTAAACTCTTTCTGGCTTTCTTTAACGGCAGCTTTGGCAGCTTTCTTTTCTTCGTCTGTCGCATCTTCGGCCAAACCGCGCGGTTTGCCTTCTTCTTCAGCATAGAAACGAAGGTTTTCGAGCAACAGCACTTCACCCGGTTGCAGAGCGGCAGCCTTAACGGCAGCTTCTTCGCCCATGCAGTCGTTGGCGAACTGTACCTCAACACCCAGCAGTTCCGATAAATGTTTCAGGATGTGCTTCAAAGAGAACTTGTCGGTTGCACCTTTCGGACGACCGAGGTGAGAACCGATGATAATACTGCCACCGTCAGCCAAAATCTTCTTCAATGTAGGAAGAGCGGCACGCATACGGGTATCGTCTGTAATGTTGAAGTTTTCGTCCAGAGGCACGTTGAAGTCCACGCGAACGAATGCCTTTTTTCCGGCAAAGTTAAATTGATCAATTGTCATAATACTCTATTTTTATTTAAAAGTGTTACCGTTTTCTTTTTGTGACGGCAAAGTTAGTATTTATTTCTTTTTCCCGCTATTAAATCGTTGTTTATTCTTCTCCATCATTACTCTCTTTACTAACTTTATACTTCCGGCAGTAATATTTGCACATCAATTGCAAACCGCAGTTGTCACATTGAGGGGTACGTGCCTGACATACATACCGTCCGTGCAGGATGAGCCAATGGTGGGCAATGGGAATCTCTGCTTCCGGAATGTATTTAACCAATTCCTTCTCTACGCTGAACGGGGTGGTGCATTTGTCGGATACCAGTCCCAAACGGTGGCTGACGCGGAAAACGTGGGTATCTACCGCCATGGCGGCTTTGTTGAAGACGACCGACTGGATTACATTTGCCGTTTTGCGTCCCACACCGGGAAGTTTCACGAGCTTTTCCAGTGTGTCGGGGACTTGGCTGTTGAAATCTTTCACCAGCATTTGAGCCATGCCTACAAGATGCTTGGCCTTGTTGTTCGGGTAAGATACGCTGCGTATGTATTCGTATACTACTTCCGGAGTAGTGGCTGCAAGCGCTTCGGGAGTGGGGAAGTCCCGGTAAAGGGCGGGAGTTATCATATTTACCCGCTTGTCTGTGCATTGGGCGGAAAGAATTACCGCAATCAACAGTTCGTACGGGTTGTTATAATGCAGCTCGGTCTCCGCTATGGGGCGGTTTTCCCTGAACCAGGCGAGTATCTTTTCATAACGTTCTTTCTTTCTCATCGTAATTTGTTTTTATGATAATGAGGAGTTACCTTGATGTTGAAATAGAGCATGGAAACAATTGTCAGGCAGGCTCCGAAAAGATAGGCTTTGTCGAAAGTGCTGACTTCTGCAATGTATCCGCCTGTCAGCATACCGATGCCTATCCCCACATCCCACGAAGTGAGGTAGGTGGAAGTGGCCGTGCCCCGTTGACTGTTGGGGGCAAGGTTTACGAACAGTGTGTTATAGGCCGGAAACATGATGCCGAAGCCTATGCCAAGCAGCAATGCCACTGCAAAGAACACGATGTTGCATGCCATGCTGTTCCACTCGATGATATAGACGCATGCCGAGAGCAGGAAGAAACTGAATACCACGATGTACAATCCTGCCGAAATTACCTGCGTTATTTTTCCTCTGTCTACAATCCTGCCGGAAAAGATGCGCGAGATAGCCATGCCCACCGCCATGAAAGTAAAGAAAAAGCCGGTAGTTGCATGGATACCGATTTCTTTGGCATACATGGCTACGTAATTGGTAGTCATTCCGTAAGGAATGGATAATAAGAGCAGGCTGACACCTGCAGGAATGCCTTTCAGCAGAATAAAGCGGTCGAGCGAAATCGGTTCGCGTCTGACAGGCGGCTTATACGGGGTTTTCACTAAGGAAGCACAGATGAACCCGGCAATGCAGGAACCCAGCGAGCAACAGAATATGGTAGTATAACTCATGCCTGCATCGTGCAGGAACAAACCGGACATCGGCCCCACTGCCATGGCTATGTTGTTGGAGAGCCCGTAATATCCGAGGCCTTCTCCGCGTCTTGATGAGGGCATGATGTCGATGACCACCGTATTGCCGCCTACGGTTACCATGCCGAATGATACGCCGTGTATGATGCGGAACAGGATAAATAAAGTGAGTGACCCGGCAATGATGTATCCGGCAAACATGGTCATGAAGATGAAATAAGCTAACAGATACAACGGTTTGCGGGCAAAACTGTCCAGAAAATATCCGGAGAACGGACGGATGCATAAGGCAGCTACCGTATAGCAGGAAAGAATGATGCCGATAGTGGAGTTTCCTGCATTGAATACTTCGGATAGATAGAATGGCAATACGGGTATCAATAGCCAAAAGCCGAAGTACAGCAGGAAGTTGGCAGCGAGGATAAAACAATAGCCGGGAGTTACGAGCCTATCTTTCATTGGGTGGAGATTTAATAGGATTGATAATCAGGCTGTATTAAAAACCGTTAGTTGCAAATAATCGAGAGTAAAAATACGCCTGATAATTTCTTTTAGGCACGGATTATACGGACTTCACGGTCCTTTTTTTGATTTAATCCGTGTTTCTCCGTGCAATCCGTGCCTAAAAATAAATGGTGAGTGCCTTTTGGGGTTCTGGCACATCCCAATTTTATGCCCAATATAGAAATATCAGGATTTCTATATTAATAAGCTGCTTCAAATTCTTTCAGGAAGCGCGTATCGTTTTCCGAGAACAGGCGCAGGTCGTTTACGCGATATTTCAGATTGGCAATACGTTCTATACCCATACCTAAAGCGTAGCCGCTGTATATCTTGCTGTCAATACCGTTCAGTTCCAGTACATTGGGGTCTACCATACCGCAACCTAAGATTTCGACCCAACCGGTTCCTTTACAGAAAGGACAGCCTTTGCCGCCACAGATATTACAGCTGATGTCCATTTCGGCGCTTGGTTCCGTAAACGGGAAGTAGGAAGGACGAAGGCGTATCTTGGTATCCTTGCCGAACATTTCCTGTGCAAAGAGCAACAGAGCTTGTTTCAAGTCGGTGAACGATACATTACGGTCTATAAACAACGCTTCTACCTGGTGGAAGAAAGCATGTGCACGATAGCTGATAGCCTCGTTACGGTATACGCGTCCCGGACAGATAATGCGGATGGGCGGTTGTGTATTCTCCATGACACGGCTTTGCACGCTGGATGTATGTGTGCGCAGTATGATATTGTGCGATACATTCTCGGCATTGTTTTCAATGAAGAAAGTATCCTGCATGTCGCGTGCCGGATGGTCTTCGGCAAAGTTCATGGCGGAAAATACATGCCAGTCGTCTTCCACTTCAGGACCGTCGGCGATGTTGAATCCCATACGGGCAAATATATCGATGATTTCGTTCTTTACGATGCTGAGCGGATGGCGTGTCCCTAATTTCACGGGATAGGCCGAACGGGTAAGGTCAAGGTCTTCGCAACCGTTGTCCCGGCTCTCGAATTGTTCTTTCAGAGCGGCAATCTTTTCCTGTGCCTTGTTCTTGAGTTCATTCAGGCGCATGCCTACTTCTTTCTTCTGGTCGGCAGGCACGTTGCGGAAGTCTGCCATCAGTTCGTTAATGGCTCCTTTCTTGCTGAGGTATTTGATTCGCAGTGCTTCCAGTTCCTCGGCATTAGCGGCTTTCAGTGCTTCTACTTCTTGCAGAAGCTCGTTGATTCTGGCTATCATATCGTTGTTATTATTTATTCTTTCAATACATAAAACGATGCAAAGATACAATTTTATCATTGTTTTGCCTTCAATCGCTGCATATTATTTTTTATTAACTCAGACTGCCAGCCGGAATGCTTTTCCGGACTTTGTGTCCGGCTTTCGATATAATGTGCCGCTAAGATGTAGCTTCAATTATTCCAATATTTTTTCCTTCGGTGGACATTCTTGTCCTGTTGACTTATATATTCTGTACATTATTTTTGAATTGTTCTTCCTTATATTGGGTAGGAGAGCATCCCATGTTTTTCTTGAATACTGCACTGAAGTAGCGGGGGGTAGAGAACCCGACCCGGTCTGCTATTTCGTTTACTGTTAATGAACTGTTTAGTAGTAGGTTGATAGCATTGTCAATGCGCAATTTATTTATATAATCGTTTGCTCCCATACCTGTTAATGCCTTTAACTTATTATAAAGTGAGGCACGGCTCATACCGAGTTTGTCACATAGGAAAGGAACTCCCATATTAGGCTCGTCGATATTTTCAGTAATAATCTGATTCATTGTATTCAAGAACTTCTCGTCAGCGGCGCTAAATGTACTTTCTTCTGGTGTTGGTGCTGTTTTGCTGCTAATATACTTTTTCTTTATACGCTCACGATTTTTCAATTGGTTATATATGGCTGTGTAGAGCGTACTTATCTCAAACGGCTTTGTAAGATAAGTATCGGCTCCATTTTTATAACCGAATATACGGCTTGCTTCATCATTTCGAGCAGTAAGCAGAATGACTGGGGTGTGGCTGATGTCTAATTCTTCCTTAACCCGCTTGCACAACTCGTACCCGTTCATTTTAGGCATCTGTATATCGCTGATTATAACATCCGGATGCCACTGCCTGCACATCTCTAACGCCTCTTCACCGTTATAAGCTGTGCGCACGTCTTTAAAATAGGGCCTCATCGCATCAGTCAGATAATCTACTAATTCCATATTGTCATCCACCACCAGAATGGTATAATCTTTAGTTTCGGATCTGAAAGTAGGCTCGTCTGGTACACTCTCAATGTTTTCAGCAGAGGCAAGCAATTCGTTAAGATAAGGTTGTGGCTGTAAAATAAGCTTGCCAGGCTTAATGTTTAGTGGCAGTTCAAACCAAAAAGTAGAACCTGCAGATTCAACATTATTGAGTGCGCCGACACTGCCGCCTTGCTGTTCTGCCAAAATTTTTGAGTACGAAAGTCCTATGCCTGATCCGGGACGACTGTTCTCACCCTGGTAGAAACGTGTAAACAGTTTCGAGACATCAATATCTTTTAGCCCCGGACCTTGATCTGAAACAGAAATACGCACTCTGTCTTTCTTTTCGGATAATGAAGTAATAATATTGATTTCTCCTCCCTCATTACTGTATTTTATTGCATTAATTAATAAATTGGTTATTATAGTAGTACATTTTTCCTTATCACAATAGAATGATTCTATTCCGGCTGACAGCTGACGGGTGAGTGTTATATGTTTTTGGGTAGACTCGGGTATAAAGTCTTCAACTACTTCTTCCAGCCATTTTTCCAGATTGATGCTTTCTATATGTAAGGTACTTTGGCTGACTTCCATTTTGCGTACATCAAGTACCATGTTTAATAAATTCTTCATGCGCTCAGACTGTCGGGCAATATTCTGTAGAACCCTATAGCGGGCATCTTTGGCAGGAAACTGTTCTATCAGTTGTTTTAAAGGAGCATGGATTAGCGTAAGAGGTGTACGCAGCTCATGATTGATATTTATCAGGAAGCGTATCTTTTCTTCATACGCCTGTTGCTCGTGCTCTTTCATTGCTAATTTCATTCGGTTCTCTTTGCGGCGTAAAAAGCTGTAAACGGATAAGCCCACTGCTGACAAGGCAGTCAGTATGCATGTTAATATGAACCACCATGTACGGTACCAAGGTGGAAGTATGATAAGTTCAATAATGGGGTAATTATCTGTCCATTCGCCGGAACGGGTAGTGCATGAAGCAGTTATCTGATAGGTGCCTGCCGACAGCGTATTCAGTGTCAGTTCCGGCAAATAAGAATAGATAGGCTCTTTTTCATATCCTTGCAGATTGTAACAATAGGCAGGCTTACGGAATATATCTTTATTGTGTGCCTTTACTTTAATCGTTATCGTTCTGCTTTGCTCCGGAATTTTTAAAACAGGCTTCCTGCCTGAAATATATTCCATGCGATCACCGCCAACAAATACATCAGATAGTTCAAGCACCGGAGATTCCGGGTGCTCTTTGGGAAGTGTGGAAGCAATGCGTAATAATCCATTTACACTACCCAAATATACATCTCCTTCTGATGAAAGTAAACGGGGTTTCGGCAGATACTCGTTAGGAGCGACTCCGTCTGGAACACCGTAAAGGATAAAGCGCTTTTGAGTGGTCATCCAGGAAAGCAAACGTTCATTATTACCAATCCATAATCGTCCATGCTGGTCACTGGCAACAGACATTGCTTCGTTAATCAACGAGTTTGAAATATGAGTATATGAACCGTCATTGGGCGAGAAACTGCCCAACCCGTAGTTCCCTCCTATCCAGATAATGCCTTTCTCGTCAGCTGAAGCCGAATGAATCATGGTATCTTGTTTACAGTGATAGAGGACGTGAAGGGTATTGTCATTATGGTCTATACGATAAATACATTTGGAATCATGCAGGTAAGAAAATGTTTCCTTTACACATATCGGGAGCAACTGACCTACTATGGCATCTTTAAGGTGGTTTATATGAATGGGGGTGAATGTTTTCTGTTTCCAGTTGTAACTGTATGGACTCTCGGAAAGCAGTAGGATAGTTTCCGGTGTATTTTGCATAAGATTGACTGTCTTGCCTTGTTGACACAATCGGTTGTTAATATCATCATTTACAATAACCAAAGGAGTACAATGTTCAGTCTGCTTATTATAGAAAAATATCCCCTTGCCAAAGAGTGATATCAAAAGGTGGTTTTTATCAACACCCGTGATGGAGGCTACCTTTTCTCCATATGTAGATGGAATATGGCGAAATTTATTGGTATCGGCATTAAACACATTCAGTCCCCCACCATCCGTTCCTATCCATATATCCTTTTCGTTTTGTTCTTGATAAAGGCTTAATACAGATTTCTCGCTGAGTCCATAATCGGCATTAAGGAGTGCATCTGCATATAGTTTGATGCCCACTTCCTTAATATTGAACATTCCACTGCGTACGCTGCCAGCCCAAATCCCATTTTCCGGATCTGCATAAAAAGACAAAATAGAATTGCTGGGGAGAGAATAGGCATCTCCCGGAATATGTGTTAATACATCCATTTGATTGTTTTCAGGATTTAGAACGGCAATTCCTTTGCCATCGGTACCTATCCAGATGTGGCCATCATATTCAGCCAATGCAAGCACAATGTTACTCTGCATTGATGAATTGCCTGTGTGGTAGGTGTGAAGAAGTTTACCATTCTTATTGTAACATTGCACTCCTTTACAATACGGAGTCACCCAAAAATTACCTTTAGAATCAGGCAGCATCGTAACTACGTCGTGACAATCAAATGGGACATCACGTGTGTGTCCGGTACGAATATCTATCAGCAAAGCTCCCACCCAACGGTTGGCAGCCAACAGGGTATGACTGTCAAAACGGTAAAGAGCGGTGATTTGGAATTTTATATTGGAAGTAATCGAACGGAAAAAAGCGATTTTCCCAGTCTTATAATCATATTTGTATAATTTGTCAAATCCTCCGAAAAAAACGCCGTCATCCCAAAGGCAGATGGAGGAGGCTGATATAAGGTTTCCATTTAGGTCACATGCCCGGTAAAAGGTGTCATTGACCGCATCATACAGAAAAACTCCTTCGCTGCCAAGTGCCCAAATATTATTATTGCGGTCTTCTACCAATTGGTCTATATTGCAATTCAAATATTTCTTTTGTTCATATCCGTCGAAGCGTCCGATACCGTTTTTGGTCCCCATCCAGGCATGACCTGTACGGTGGCTGACTGTCATGCAGTTGACTTGATAAGAGAGTCCTTCACGTACGTCAATCCGTTGAAATATATATTGTTTGTCACTTAGTTGCTTTCCCCATAAGACGGTTGGCAATATCCAAACAAGTACAGTTAATAAAATTTTCTTCATAGTAACAAAAATATTGTTTTTGCTTCAATAATGCAAATAATCATATAAATTTATTCCGCTATTTTAACAAGTATAATCGCCGTCAAGTTTGGTATCAGTAATTTATTGTATATCAAGATTTGTACCAATAAATTAACGCTGTTTATAGAGCATAGGAGGATTATACGATAATGAGTGAAATAGTCATTTTTGGAGCAAAAAAAGATATTTCTATACCTTCCATTCATTGTGGAACGGATACTTTTGCAAAAAACTATTTATTATAACTAATACCTTTGTTATACGATGAATTACATCTATAAAATTTTTCTACACTTCCTCATTGTGGGAATATTCTTTGGAGTCGGTAGGCTTTCTGCTCAGGCTACTGTTCCCGAATGGCAAAGTCAATATGCTATTGGAAAAAATAAATTACGGCCTCATACTTATGTATGGCCATACGACAAAGCTACAAATATCCGTCAAGGAGATTATGAAAATTCTCGCTATTATATGAGTCTGAACGGGAGATGGAAATTTTCTTGGGTAAAGAATCCTGATAATCGGCCCAAAGACTTTTATAAGCCTGGATATTATACGGGTGGATGGGCTGACATCAAAGTGCCTGGAAACTGGGAACGTCAAGGTTATGGAACTGCTATTTATGTGAATGAATCCTACGAATTCGATGACCCGCTATTTAACTTTAAGAAAAATCCACCACTAGTACCATATGATGAAAATGAGGTAGGTTCTTATCGGCGTAGCTTTACTTTACCATTGGATTGGAAAGATCGCCGGACCGTCATCTGTTGTGAGGGCGTTACCTCATTCTATTATATTTGGGTAAATGGGCATTTATTGGGCTATAATCAAGGTTCGAAGACTCCTGCTGAATGGGATATTACTCCATATGTAAAAGAGGGAGAGAACACAGTTGCCCTGGAAGTATATCGTTGGAGTGCGGGATCATACCTGGAATGTCAGGATATGTGGCGATTGAGCGGTATAGAACGTGATATCTATCTGTATAGCACTCCCAAGCAATATATTGCAGACTATCAAGTGACTTCCACTTTAGATAAAGAAACGTATACGGATGGGCTTTTTGCTCTTGAAACAACCATAGGAGGGGAGGCTGAAGGTGCTGCCACATTATCGTATCGTTTAGAAGATGCTTGCGGAAAAACGATTTTGGAAAAGGATTGTCCGGTTCAAAGCAAGGAAAGCGGCAATTTCATTTTTTTTGAGAAAGAGACTTTACCGAAAGTGAAACGTTGGAGTGCGGAACATCCTTATCTTTATACATTGATTATTTCTCTAAAAGATACTTCAGGAGAAATCATACATCTGACAGGGTGCAACGTAGGGTTTCGTACCTCGGAAATCAAAGATGGACGATTTTGCATAAACGGTGTGCCCATATTGGTAAAAGGGGCAAATCGTCATGAACATTCTCAATTGGGACGTACAGTCAGCAAGGAACTGATGGAACAGGATATTCGTCTGATGAAGCAGAATAATCTGAATACAGTGCGAAATTCGCATTACCCCACTCATCCGTATTGGTATCATCTCTGTGATCTTTACGGTCTGTATGTAATAGATGAAGCAAACATTGAATCGCATGGCATGGGGTATGGAGCAGCTTCGCTTGCTAAGGATAGCACATGGCTTCCAGCCCATATGGATCGGGTACAACGGATGTACGAGAGGTCAAAAAATCATCCCGCCATCATAATCTGGTCATTAGGAAATGAGGCAGGTAATGGTATTAATTTTGAACGCACTTACGATTGGATGAAATCAGTAGAGCAAAGTCGTCCAGTTCAGTATGAACGTGCTGAACAACAATATAATACTGATATTTACTGTCGCATGTATCGTAGTGTGGATGAGTTGTTGGCTTATGCCCATCAGACAAGTCCGAAAGTATACCGCCCTTTCATTATGACGGAATATTTGCATACAATGGGTAACAGTGGAGGCGGTTTGAAGGAATATATGGAAGTGTTCGAGAGCGAACCTGTCGTACAAGGCGGTTGTATCTGGGACTGGGTCGACCAGTCATTCAGAGAGGTGGATGCTCATGGTAAATGGTATTGGGCGTATGGCGGTGATTACGGACCGGAAAATATACCAAGTTTTGGTAACTTTTGCTGTAATGGGCTGGTGAATGCTGTACGGGAACCGCATCCTCATTTAAAAGAGGTAAAAAAAGCTTATCAATATATTAAATGCACGCTCAAAGATTCTAAAAATTTAACCATCGCTATCAAAAACTGGTATGACTTTACCAATCTGAATGCTTATGTGTTGAAGTGGAGCATAGTGGGAGATAATGGTAAAATGTTAGCGAAAGGGGAACAGTCTATAGAAGTTGCTCCACATGCCACTACTGAAGTTTCATTGGGAGGCGTACGCTTACCCCGGAATATCCGTGAGGCTTATCTGAATTTAAGCTGGACGCCTAAGAAGAAAAGTGCTTTCATCGGAACTGATGATGAGGTTGCTTATGATCAGTTTGTCTTGCCTGCCAATAGTCAGTATCGTCCGACATTGGCTAAACTGTCTGAAAAACCGGAAATTCAGATTGATCCGAAAACCGGAGCATTAACATCATACATCTATGAAGGACAGGAATATCTTGCCTCGCCTGTGCGGCTGAGTTTATATCGCCCTGCAACGGACAATGACAACCGTGAAAAGAAGGGAGGCGCAAAGGTTTGGCGCAAATTAGGGCTAAATCATTTGGTCCAACGTGTATTATCTGTAAAAACATCAGGACACACTACTTACAGTGAAGTGGAATTATTGAATGATAAAAATGAGACAATAGGGTCTGCTACATTTGAATACACCATTCGCAAGGATGGAATATTGTCTGTACAAACCCGTTTCGTTCCGGATACAACGTTTGTCGGTTCATTGGCTCGTGTCGGGCTGGTTTTTGAAATGCCCCACAGTTTTAATCGTGTCACTTATTTGGGCCGAGGAGAGCATGAGACTTATGCTGACCGAAAACTTTCGGGGCGTATCGGTATTTATCATACTGATGCAGAACGAATGTTTCATTATTATGTGCGTCCTCAGGCTACCGGTAATCGAACAGACGTGCGTTGGATGCAAGTTAGCGATGAATTAGGAAAAGGATTGTCTGTGTGGGGGGAGAAGTCATTTGAATTTAGTGTATCTCCTTTCACTGATGAGAATATAGATGCTGCCGGGCACATTAACAAGTTGAAAAGAAATGGCACGGTGACCGTTCATCTTGACGCTTTGCAAAGCGGTGTGGGAACGGCTACTTGCGGACCGGGGGTACTGGCGCCTTATTTGGTGCCTGTAAAAGAGTATCTGTTTAGTTTTGAAATACGTCCTTTAAAATGATGAGGCACTTTTGACATATCGGAATTTTAAATAGTATCAATTGTTTATGAAGAGAATTTTATTTTTTATCATATTGTTTTGTATAAGCCTTTCTGCTATTGCTCAAGAATCTTGTCCGCAAGTTATTCCGGCTTTGCAACAATGGCGTGGAACAGGTGGAACTCTTTCCTTGCCTGTACGAGGCAGCATTGTAATTCGCACAACCGATGAGGCTGCGTTAGAGTCCACAGCTCGTATTCTTATATCAGACTTGAAGGAATTGATGGGGTGGGATTATACTTTGCGTACCGGAAAACCTCGTAAGAACGATATTTGCTTGTCCCTCACTCCACCTGATGAGGAGTTGGGAGAAGAGGGATATGTGCTTGACTTTTCCGGTTATGCTTGTATAAAAGCTCCTGCCGTAAAAGGTGTATTTTGGGGTACGCGCAGTTTGCTGCAGATCCTTTTTAATCATCAAGGTACTCTTCCTAAAGGTATTGCACGCGATTATCCTCAATTCCCTAATCGAGGATTTATGCTAGATGTTGCCAGAAAGTTCTTCACGATGGATTATCTGAAGCAATATGTAAAGATATTGTCTTTTTACAAGATGAATGAGTTTCCAATACATTTGAATGATAATGGGTTTCCGCAATTTTTTGAGAATGATTGGAATAAAACCTATGCTGCTTTTCGGTTAGAGAGTGAACGTTTCCCTGGATTGACATCCAAGGACGGGTCATATACCAAAAAAGAATTTATAGAGTTACAGAAGATGGGGAAAGCTTATGGAGTAAACATTATTCCAGAAATAGACATCCCCGCCCACTCTCTGGCTTTTGCTCATTATAAGCCGGAAATAGCCAGTCAAGAATATGGTATGGATCATCTTGACCTTTATAAAGAGGAGACTTATCGTTTTGTGGATACATTGTTGGACGAATATCTTTGTGGAGACTCACCGGTATTTATCGGTCCGGACGTACATATAGGAACAGACGAGTATAATAAAAAGGAGGCTGAACGGTATCGTTATTTCACGGACCGGTATTTGAAATACATTGCGAAATACGGTAAAAATCCCCGTATGTGGGGTGGCTTGAAATGGCTCCCGGGAAAGACACCTGTGCAGGCAGAAGGAGTAACTGTCAATGCATGGTCGTATGACTGGATAGACCCGGAAGCATCTTTAAAAGACGGATATAAGTTGATTAACTCTTGTGACACTTATCTTTATATTGTACCCTCAGCAGGTTATTACCGTGATTTTCTGGATCATCAATGGTTGTATGAAACTTGGTCACCATGGTTGATTAATAAAAAGTTGACATTGCCCGAAGGTACCGTTGGAGTACTGGGAGGTATGTTTGCCGTGTGGAATGATAAGTGCGGCAACGGTATATCAGAACAAGACGTGCATGTGCGTTCTTTCCCAGCCCTACAGGTATTGGCTGAAAAGATGTGGAAAGGCAGCAATAGTCAGGTTTCTTTTGAACAGTTTGAGGATTTATGTCGTCAGATGCCCGAAGCTCCCGGCGTGAATCTGTTAGGCCGGATACCGTCAGGTGTATGTCAGACTGCTTCTGGTGAAGTGCAACTTACCCCTGCCGGGGAAGTCTGTGTGCTAAGCGGAACCGATTCTATTTCTACTGTGTTACAAGAAGTGGGGTATCCGTATGCTGTATCTTTCAAAATTTGTCCCGATGAGAATGCTTCCAATAGTTCCATACTATTCAAGGGACCTCATTCTGTGGTGTATGCCAATTGGGAAAACAAAGGCTGCCTGGCTTTCAGTCGTGACGGCTATACATTTGTGTTTCATTCCTATCATTTGCCCGAAGGTGTGTGGAGTGATATTCGTATAGAAGGTGATTACAAGGGGACTTCCCTTTATGTGAACGGTAAGTTGCAGGAACGTCTGGAAGGCCGCACCAAGAAAGTCTATCGTCAGCAGTATAAGCGTATGGAGTATATGGAGTATCAGGAGACACTGATATTTCCCTTACAACAAATAGGGGATGGCTTGAACGGTTTTAAAGGAAAGATTAAAAATGTAGTGTGCAAGCAGTTCTGAGGGAACGTTTCTAATGTTTTTTCCTGTCTCTTTGATTCGGAAATTTAAATTATTCATTTATATATAAACCTATAAAATCATTATTTGTATTATGAGAAAACTAGTATGGTCAGTGCTGGCAGCAATGGCAATTTTTTTGTCTGGCTGTACTGATGAAACTGAGTCAATGTCTTCGTCAGAACATACTGTAGTGCATCTGATTCCTGATGTGGATGTGTCTACTCGCGGGCTGACAGCTCCTCAACAGGTGAATGGTTATCATTTACGTTATATTCTGGAAGCTTATGCACAGGAAGCAGAAGGTACTTTGGGTGCAAAGTTAATACGTCTCTGCCAGACATCTTCTACTTTTGAACTGGAACTGATGCCTGACAAAACCTATACTTTTCTGGCTTGGGCTGATTACGTAAGTAGTGGGATGGATAATGTGAAACTGAATAATGTAAATGATGAATTCTACACCACCGCCGATCTGCAGAATGTGTCTATGAATACAGCCAAATGGGCTTTGAATACAGCTGCTAAAGATGCTTTCTGTGCTGTGAAGAAAAACATCCGGGCAGGTGCTCCGATTGAGCTGTCCTTGAAGCGTCCGTTGGCTATGATGAACATCAGGACGAAGACATCTGTTGAAAGAACCAAGGCTGTACAAATCAGTTATCCCAGTGTCTATACAGCTTATAATGTGCTGGCAGCTGATGTTACGGGAAAGGCAGGTAAGCAGACATTTGCAGCACCCGTTTTGACTGACGAAGGCAATAACCGCATTGCTTATGACTATCTGTTTGTTCATCCGTTGGCTGATTCCGGTAAATACAAACAAGGTAGTAGTTTGTATAACGTAATTATCAATTTATTTGACGTGACTGAAACGGCTGATACACCGGATGCATCTTATGAAGTGGAATCTGTGCCTTTCTCTCCGAACTATCGTACCAATCTTATTTGTTCGGATATAGCAGAATCTGAGGTACAGACGCAGGTAAGTGTCTCTGTGGATACGGCTTTTGAAACTCCGGAACAGACTGCTTCCAAACAGTTTATCAATAGTTCATATATCCGTACTAGTTTCTATGAAACCGGCCGTATCTTTACCAAAGGGTTGCAGACTTGCAATGATTTGATTTATCTGGTAGCCAATCCCTATTTTGGCGGTCCTTTGTATTTTGAAATACCTGAGAGTACTTTCTCTTTGTCTGCTGGTACTACCTGGATGGCTGGTTATGCAGACCGCACTGGTGTGGTCTCACTGGATGGAACAGCGCAGCTGGATGTGAAAGCTGATATATTGAATAAAGCCATTGGTGAATTTCCGAAATTCACATTTGCTACGTGGGTGTATATCGATGAATGGCATGCAGGAGCTTTCCTCTTTAAAAAACAGAATGGGAACAATGCCCCAAAGGTTGGTTTGAAATTAGGTGATACTGTAGGCAAGTTGACTTTCTTTGTAGATAATACAACCCATACCTATACTACAGCCTCGCTGCAAACAGGTGCTTGGCATCATGTGTCGCTGGTTCATGATGGAGTAGCCCAAAACACAGAATTGTTTGTTGATGGAGTTTCTGCAGGAAAAACAACGGCATTTCTGAAACTTCCATTTATGAATGCCTATTTTAATATGTATTTGGGCACTGGATTGAAAGGTAAGTTGGACGAAACTTTCTTTAGTATGTTGCCGATGTCAGCTGCTGAAATCAATGAGGTAAAGACCGATGGACTGAACTTTGGGAACTGGAATCACACCAAAGTACAGGCTTATTGGAAATATGATGAAGAGCAAAATCCAGGAAAGGATTCTCATAGTTGGGTAACTATTATGGAAGATGTCCGTTCGAAGTTGACCGGCAAGGATATCAAGTTCCGTTTGGGGGTGTCCGGCGGTGATTGGGCAGCTATGATTGGCAATGCCAGTAATCGTACTTCATTCGCTAAAAATATTAAGACTGTGCTCGACAAATATCAGTTGGACGGGGTTGACCTGGATTTTGAATGGGCATATTCTGCTGACCAATTTAAGAATTACAGTTTGACTATTCAGGAAATTAGAAAAGTAATAGGCTCTGATTATCTACTTACGGTTTCTTTGCACCCCATTTCTTATAAGATAACTCCGGAAGCAGTGGCTGCCTGCGATTGGATTTCATTCCAATGTTATGGTCCGAAAGCTATCGAATTCCCTTATGAGAGTTATACTAGCCATTTGCAGGCTGCTATTAATTACGGTATTCCAACAGAAAAACTGGTGCCCGGACTACCTTTCTATGGTACAAAAAACTGGAACTCTGGTAGCTCGGAAGGCACGGTTGCCTATTTTGATATGGTAAAGGAAGGTTCTGTCAAGAATACGACTGATGATCAGGTAACTTATAAAGGAACTACGTACTATTTGAACAGTGTATCTACTATTCAGAAAAAAGTAAGGTATGCGCTCGGCCAGCACATGCACGGTGTGATGTCATGGGATTTGGCCACCGACTGTGATTATGAAAATTCACTTTCTTTACAGCGTGCAGTAGTAGAGGAAATCAGGAAATAACAGAGATGGAAGAAGTGGATGCGGAAATGCTATCGCAGGAATCAACTCATTGCTATGATTCTCTTTTGTGTGAGCTGCTTGGTATGTACTTTATGGATAATATGAAAAGAAACAGGATTATATTTATAGGATTGTTAATGAGCCTTGGCGTTTATGGTCAGGGCATACAACCACCCTTGTCTTACTGGTTTGATACTCCCACGACGTTAAACGGTCATGCTGTATGGTATGGTGGAAATCCGGAATTATGGAAGGATAAGAAACCTATTTCAGCTGGAGACCATGCTAAGAATCCGGATGCAGAATGGGAATCAGCTTCCTTGCCTTTGGGCAATGGTAGTATAGGTGCTAATATTTTAGGATCAATAGAAGCCGAACGTATTACCTTTAACGAGAAAACCTTATGGAGAGGAGGACCGAATACCGCTAAGGGAGCGGCGTATTATTGGAATGTAAATAAGCAGTCTGCTTATCTTCTTGACGAGATTCGTAAAGCCTTTACTGAAGGTAATCAAGAAAAGGCCGAACGTCTGACCTGCCAGAACTTCAACAGTACAGTTCCATATGAATCTTATAAAGAAGACCCATTCCGGTTCGGTAACTTTACGACGATGGGAGAATTCTACATAGAAACAGGACTAAGTACTATTGGGATAAGCGGATATCGCCGTGAACTGTCGCTCGATTCAGCCCGTGCAATAGTACAATTTTGCAAAGATGGAGTAAAATATAAGCGTACTTCATTTATATCTTATCCTGCAAACGTTTTGGTGATGCGTTATAGTGCTGACCGCCCTGCTAAACAGAACCTTAGATTCAGCTATGCTCCTAATCCGGTTTCGGCAGGCTCTTTACAACCTGAAGGGAAAAATGGATTGGTTTTTCGAGCCAGATTAGATAATAATAGTATGGAGTATGTAGTGCGTATGCGGGTTTTAACGCAAGGTGGAACTGTAACGAATACTCATGACCAACTCCTTATCGAAGGAGCGGATGAGGTGGTATTTCTGATTACAGCTGATACTGACTATCTGATTAATTTCAACCCTGACTTCACTAATCCGAAAACGTATGTGGGAGTAAATCCGGAAGAAACGACAGCTTATTGGATAAATGAGGCAGAAAAACAAGGCTATGAAGCGTTATATCAAGCTCACTATGCAGATTATACAGCATTGTTCAACCGTGTGAAACTGAACTTGACAAATTCATCTGATTTTCGTGATATGCCGATTACTCAACGTTTGAGTCGTTATCGCGAAGGTCAAAAAGATTTCTATTTAGAACAATTGTACTATCAGTTTGGCCGTTACTTGTTGATAGCCAGTTCTCGTCCCGGCAATTTTCCTGCCAATTTGCAAGGTATATGGCATAATAATGTAGATGGTCCGTGGCGTGTGGACTATCACAACAATATCAATCTGCAGATGAACTATTGGCCGGCATGTTCTACCAATCTGAGCGAATGCATGAAACCGCTCATAGATTTCATCCGTACTTTGGTAAAACCTGGTGAGAAGACTGCTCAGGCATATTTTGGGGCTCGTGGCTGGACGGCTTCCATTTCTGGAAATATCTTTGGTTTTACTACACCGTTGGAGAGTGAGAATATGTCGTGGAATTTCAACCCTATGGCAGGACCATGGCTGGCAACACACATTTGGGAGTATTATGATTACACCAGAGATGTGAAGTTTCTCAAAGAAATCGGTTATGAACTGATTAAAAGTAGTGCTAACTTTGCCGTAGATTACTTATGGCATAAACCCGACGGTACCTATACTGCGGCTCCTTCCACTTCTCCTGAACATGGTTCGGTAGACCAGGGAGCAACCTTCGTACATGCAGTAGTCCGTGAAATTCTACTCGATGCTATCGATGCCAGCAAAGTGCTGCGGGTGGATGCTAAAGAACGCAAATACTGGGAGCAGGTATTGGAGAAGTTGGTTCCTTATAAAATTGGGCGCTATGGTCAGCTGATGGAATGGTCCGGTGATATGGATGATCCGAAAGACCAGCATCGTCATGTGAACCATCTCTTTGGTTTGCATCCCGGGCATACGGTATCACCGATAACCACCCCTGAACTTTCCGATGCTTCCAGAGTGGTGTTGGAACACCGGGGTGATGGAGCAACCGGTTGGAGTATGGGTTGGAAACTTAATCAGTGGGCGCGTCTGCACGATGGTAATCATGCTTATAAACTTTTTGGTAATCTCTTAAAACACGGAACATTGAATAATCTTTGGGACATGCATCCGCCTTTCCAGATTGATGGGAATTTTGGTGGCACGGCCGGTGTTACGGAAATGCTGCTACAAAGTCACATGGGATTCATTCACTTGTTGCCAGCTTTGCCCGATGCTTGGAGTGACGGTTCTGTGTCCGGACTTTGTGCCCGTGGAAATTTTTCATTGGATGTATGCTGGAAAGATGGAAAGCTGCGACAGGTTGACATTATTTCTTATGCGGGAACACCTTGCATATTGAGATATCGGGACGCTGTGCTGATTTTCAAGACTCAAAAAGGGAAAAGCTATCGTGTAACCTATCAGAATGGATGTCTGATTTTGAATAAACGATAGATTTCTTGTTCGTATAGTGAAGTTTATGAATTCTTTTCCTGGTTGGAAATGAATGTAATACCGATGAAATGGGCATAAATGCTTTATTTCAGAAGCTGGAGTCCTTAAAAATACTATCAATGAAAATATAGTGATTTTTAGACCTATTAATAGTGATTTTTGTACCTCTGTTTTTGGATTGTTTTGCAATTTTGGAGCGTTTAAACGACAATATT
>ENA-UEQB01000389-UEQB01000389.1-human-gut-metagenome-genome-assembly--contig:-NODE-389-length-42293-cov-6.073029_pt1 | contig 42293 bp, 26 predicted proteins | sample MGYA00242901_ERZ507918 | MGnify/ENA primary metagenome ERZ507918 (study PRJEB26167, sample SAMN06115405) | human gut metagenome | host: Homo sapiens | place: China:Sichuan | collected 2016-04-06... | reverse complement strand
GATACTGTGTCTTGTCCCCATCAAACGATTAGCCAAACGGCCAGTCCCTCTGGGTAACATACAAACAAATACTGTAAAAAAGATAACCACTATTATTATAACCGTATGAAAGTTTGTAAAGCCCTGATTCTTTTGAGTCTTTTCATGGTTACATTCTACAATTGTGCACCTCCGCCCGATGAAGACGCAAAAGAAGAAACAGGAGAAGACACCACTACAGCCGAACTTCCCTGGACAGGAGAAACGGATAAATTTACCATTAATACCAAAGAAGGAGTACATCTCAATGATCCGGAAGAAGATGCCGGCACAGCCTACATCACATTTCCGTCTTCTTCCGTCCCAAATACCCGATGGGAGTTTGGAGTACGTCTGACATTTAATCCTTCTGCCAACAATTATGCCCGTTTTTACCTTACTTCCTCTTCAAACGTCCTTCCCGGTGAATTAACCGGATATTTTATTCAGATAGGAGGAGCCAAAGACAACGTGGCACTTTACCGGCAGAACGGGGCAGAATTAAAACTGTTAGCTTCCGGCAGAGAGCTTATGAAGGGGAACAACTCACCTAAACTTTACGTCAAAGTAGAATGCGACAACAATGGATACTGGACTTTCTGGACACGGTTGCTGTCAGAAGAAGAATATACGAAAGAAAAACAGGTCAAAGACAGCAGCATACAAAATTCCGTCTGTTGTGGCATATACTGTGTTTACACAAAGACTCGCTGTGACGGCTTTACTTTCCATCATATACAATTATCCAATGATGTGGAGACAACTACGGAACCGGGGGAAACACCGGATCATCCGGAACCGGACTCTCCTACCCTTCCCGATTATCCGAAAGAAGTCAAAAGTATGTTATTGCTCAATGAAGTGATGTATGATCATGCAGCAGACGGGGCAGAATATATAGAAATATACAACCCGTCGGATACTACAGTCTCCGTTCCGGCATTAAAACTGTTAAGGTACATCGCTAACGAAGAAACAGGAATGACAGAAACTAAAACAACAGCTATCCTCCAGCATGCCGAAAACAACCGGGCAATCATTGTGGCTCCTCATAGCTATATCTGTTTCACCAAATCCACCTCCACACTGATAAGAAAGCATAAAGCAAATGGAGAGAATATGATAGAAGTTGCCAAATTTCCCAAGATAGCCAATGAAGGAGGCTATCTGGCAATAATGACCAATGAAGAGCAACCACGGCTCATCGATAAATGCGGTTATTTCGAATCCATGCACAGTTCCGGAAACAAAAGGAACCAGGGGGTATCTCTTGAAAAGAAATCACCGGAGCTAAAGTCGGCTCTCAACAAGAACTGGGATTCTTCTAAAGATGCCACCGGAGGTACACCGGGAAAAGAAAATATACAATAATAAAGCTCTATAAACACAGATGTCTTTCTACCTTTACATTTACTTTATAAAATACAGGATCGATTCCGGCAATGATAAAACCTGTAAGCCGGTCAACCGAACAGAATCTTTTTCTCGATTTATTCTATATTGGTTACATTATTCTGTTATTCTCTATTGCCACATGCTCACAATCAGTCGTTTGTATAGCCTGTTCCTTCTCTTTGCTTTCTCCTTCGGGGAAGTGAATAAAATTATTTCGAAGAACAAGTCCTTCTACAGCTCTTGCCTTAACAGCAATAGAACTATTACTTTTCATTTCGAAACGATTTTCTTCAATAATGATATTTTTATGCACTGCTCCCTTATAAACTTTATTCTCCGGTTCGATAAGAATCACAGGCTCTCCACATTGCAAGAAAGTATTCCGGCGAATAGTCAGGTCATGTACGGGGCCGGATTCATACCAGCTTAACGCATCGTCAGCTACTAAAATTCCACTCATCTGCATGCCGTAAAAGGTATTTCCTTCAATAAGTATTTTCCGACGAGTCGAGACTAATATACCACGTGTCGGGATACGCCCAAAATAGTTGTTGGTAATACGTACTTCTGGTGTCCACGTGATGTTTTCGACTACCAGATCCTGACGAGAAAGAAACTCATCCGGCAATCGGTGTTCCAAAATCAATTCCATTTCCCTGGGATTAATCAAACGAGCCTTTTTCACCTTTGTCTTCTTCACGGGTAACAATGAGCGGGCATCGACTAATTCAATCTCATCTCCCTTGAAGAAAGCCTCGAAACCAAAAGTCTGAGGATGCATAAAACGCACTTTGATCCGATCGGGAGAGAGAAAATCAGTTACCTTCAAATGAGTTCCATGTATATTAATAGGATCATCATGTGCACCAATGAAACGTGAGTCTTTTATATCAATCACTCCCTTGCAACCGGAAACTTGCAGGAAATCGGCAAATCCGGCATTGGTACGTCCCGATCCCGGCTCCGGAGCAAAATGGCTCCGTTCCACTGTAATATTCTCACTATACTGGCAAACAACTCCAAAATTACCCAAATAGTAGAAATTGACATTTTCAATCCGTACATTCCTGCATTGGTTGACCAACCCGCATACCTCATCACGAATAGCATCCCGTATCTGGAATACCGTATTCTCCCTTATTTCAGGCTTTTTCTTATATTGCATATACAGGATACCGGGACGAAGTTCTACCGTATGAATAAGGTTATCGGTCGGACTCCATGAACGCCAAGTGATATCCTTGTGACGGTCATACATTTGCGCGATTCCCTGTTTAAACGTCCAACCTTCTCCCAACCATTCCAATTCTCCATTTTCAATCCGGTAATGAGAAGTCGGATGTACTTTGGCAACCAGATAATCCTTCCCATTTTCCAAGATTTCAATTTCCACTTGTGTAGGGGCCTGGTGGTCTATATTCAAATTCTTAATTACTACATTCTGACAATGGTCGAGAACGAAGCTGGTCATCTCACCATTCATAAGTAACGTGGAACCACAACCATCAATGGTTATATTTTTTAGAGAATGAAGCAACATTCCGATATGTTTGGTCGGATCAGGATCTTCCGATTCGGAAGTTGTATTGGATATATAATAAGGTTTAGTGACAGACTCAGAACGGAATAAACGGTAAATACCCGGATTCATTTTGATGACAACCGGTTTTCCATCATATTGAGCAGCCTGATTCAATGCTGTTATTAAATTCTGATTGTTGGCTCCGTCGAGCGCAGATATCTCAATGACATTCGCAGCCGATGCTGTTACAATAGATAAAATCCAGATACTACATACTTTTAAAGTTATTCTCCAGATGTCTGATGTCGTCAATTTTGTATTCATAGTACTCATTTAATAGGTGATTGATGAAAGACGTAGCAAAAGTAGTATTTTAATAAAAAATACGACTGTACAAATGTAGCATAAAGTTTCATTATTACTTCAAAAGAGGGCAGCACAAGTCAGACGGGTATTATCTAACCGAAATAAAACCCACATTTGCATCAATGCTGCAAATTATTGACGTTTTTTTATTCCTCTATTTCCTGCCAACAAATTACATTTGCACCGTCAGTTGAATATTAATGAAAAACATCAGTATCATGAAAGTTACACCTACTACTTACTTCTATTTTATCATAGTGGCATTGTTTCCTATCCTTCTACAAGCAAAAGAAACAAATAAACCTGTTCGGTTATGGTACGACCAGCCGGCAGATCAATGGATGCTTTCCACTCCGGTGGGAAACGGTCGTCTGGGAGCCATGGTCTTTGGTGGTGTTTTAGAAGAAACGATCGGATTGAATGAATCGAGTATGTGGTCGGGAGATTATGATCCTAATCAAAATCAGCCATTTGGAAAAGAAAACATGAAGCAACTCAGGCAACTTTTCTTTGAAGGAAAATTGCTGGAAGGCAATCAAATAGCAGGAGATAAATTAAGAGGTCTTCTACACTCATTCGGCACCCATGTACCTATAGGCGATTTAAAACTAAGATTTTTTTACCCCGAAGGAGAGATCCGGGACTATAAACGCTCTTTAGAGATGAATCAGGCCATAGCAAAAGTAGACTACCGGATCGGTACGACAAAATACACGCGTGAATGTTTTGTCAGCAATCCGGATGACGTTATCATTTTTCATATGACTGCCAATAAAAAGAAAAGTATTTCCACTGATCTTTCTCTTGATTTGCTTAGAGAAGCTACAGTCAGCACCAATAACGGAGAGATTTCTTTTGAAGGGAAAGTTTCTTTTCCAAAACAAGGTCCGGGAGGTGTTTCTTTTACAGGAAAAATTTCAGTACTGGCACCCAATGCAAACATTGAGTATCTTTCTGACAAGTTATCCATCCGAAATGCAGATAAGTTGACAATTATCATAGATGTCCGGACAGATTACAAAAATGAACAATACAAGCAGCTATGTAAACAAACAGTAGATCAAGCATTAAATAAAAATTATCAGACACTGAAAAAACGCCATTTAAACGACTTCACTCCATTGTTCAACCGGGTAACACTGGATTTAGGAGGACAGAATGAATCCATTCCTACAAATAAGCGATGGGAAAAAGTGAGAAATGGCGGCACAGATGCCGGACTAGATGCACTCTATTTTCAATACGGTCGTTATCTGTTGCTGGTATCCTCACGTGAAAATTCGCCTTTACCTGTCGCCCTTCAGGGGTTCTTCAACGACAATCTGGCCTGTAATATGAGCTGGACAAATGATTATCATCTGGATATAAACACACAACAGAATTACTGGATTTCCAATATCGGTAATTTACCGGAATGTAATATTCCTCTTTTTAATTACATTAAAGACTTATCGATTCCGGGAGCTAAAACGGCGCAAGTCGTATACGGCTGCAAAGGATGGACAGCACATACTACAGCCAATATATGGGGATTTACAGCACCATCAGCCAACATTGGCTGGGGACTTTTCCCTATGGCAGGTTCATGGTTGGCAGCTCATCTTTGGACTCAATATGAATATACGCAAGATAAAGAGTATTTATCGGAAACCGCTTATCCGCTATTAAAAGGAAATGCTGAATTTCTTTTAGATTATATGGTAGAAGACCCTAATACAGGATATCTGGTAACAGGTCCCAGCATTTCGCCGGAAAATACATTCCGATATAAAGGAGACCATTTATGCGCATCGATGATGCCTACTTGCGACCGGGTATTGGCTTATGAAATATTCAATGCCTGTATACAGGCTGCAGATATCCTGAAAACAGACAGGAGCTTCCGCGATAGCCTGGAGAATGCATTAAAGAAATTCCCGCCTATTCGTATTGGTGCCAACGGAGCGATTCAAGAATGGTATGAAGACTACGAAGAATCAAGTCCGAATCACCGTCACACCTCTCATTTGCTAGCTATGTATCCATATTATCAGATATCCTTGGATAGGACTCCGGAATTAGCAATCGGAGCGAAAAAAACGATTGAATACAGATTGAATGATCCGAACTGGGAAGATGTAGAATGGAGTCGTGCCAACATGATTTGTTTCTTCGCCCGTCTGAAAGATCCTGTAAAAGCACATCAAAGTGTTCAGATTCTGGAAACGGAACTCTCACGTGAAAATCTGTTGAGCATTTCCCCTGCAGGTATCGCAGGCGCTCCTTACGATATATTTATTTTTGACGGAAATGCAGCCGGAGCTGCCGGAATCGGAGAAATGCTGGTTCAAAGTCATGAGGGATATATTGAAATACTACCCTGTCTGCCTGTAGCATGGAACACAGGAAGCTATTCAGGACTTTGTGTACGGGGAGGTGCCGAGGTTGCAGCCAAATGGAAAGATGGACTGGTATATTATGCTTCAGTAAAAGCTACGAATTCTCAGACATTCGCTGTCAAAATGCCACAAGGAAAAACCTATAAGATAGCTCTGAACGGAGTACCCTTGGAGGTGAAACTGAATTCCCAAAATGTATTCGAAGTTGCAATGACCGCTAACGATCTGTTGGAGATTAAATAATGTACGCTGGTTGCGTAGGAATAAAGATGTTCTGAAGAGCCTTTTTTCTGGGAGTTTTATTGGGTTTAGAAAATATATTCGTATTTTTGAACGAGTATAGCCTGTATAATAAGGGAACAGTATTTAGGAATAATCTTTAATCATATGAAACACAGTTTTTTGATTTCTATTCTTTGTCTTGCTATATGGTGTTATTGCTTACCTCTGCGAGCAATTCCTAAAATAGCCTCCAACTATTTTTTCACGCATATAACGAATGACCAGGGATTATCTCATAGTCATGTGAAAGCAATTCTGCAAGATAATAACGGTTTCATGTGGTTTGGAACAGCCAACAGACTGAACCGGTACGACGGTTCTTCTATTATCAACTTCAATTGTTATGATGACTCGATAAAAGAAGGAAATAATAACATCAACTCTCTGTATGAAGACAATAAACACCGGATATGGATAGGCACTGACAGAGGAATATATATCTATGATCCGCGTTCGGAACAAATGAAAAAGATTGTTTCGGAGGATAAAACAGCAAAGGTCCCTTTTAATTGGGTGGAAAGCATGACCGGTACCCCCGATGGAGATATTTGGTGTATTGTTCCCGATGAAGGTGTCTACCGGTTTGTTGGAGGGGATGAAAAGCAATGCCATTTGTATTCAGTCCTGAAAGATGAGAAGGTAAGTGTCAATGGAAGCTGCATCGATGAGACCGGAACTTTGTGGATCGGTTCGAACAAAAAAGGATTGTTTCGTTATAATTCCGGCAAAGACTCTTTTGAACACATTCAAACAGATAATAACGGATACTCGATACAAGATATAATCACTACCTCCTTATGCAAATGGCGGGACGAGATTTTAGTGACTTCATATGCCGGTGAACTATACCGCTATCATCCCAAACAAAATCTCTTCAGGCAAATTCCGATTACTCTGGAGCAGTCGTCATTCTTCCATATGGTAAAAGTGAAAGGGGATGAAATCTGGCAAGGAACAAATAACGGCATTTATGTGATTAATCTACAGGATCATTCTTGTGTTCATCTGAAAATGTCCTTTAACAATCCCTTCAGTTTATCTGATGATAATATTTCATCCATCTATTTTGATAATAAACAAGGGCTTTGGATCGGTACTGCTTTAGGAGGAGTGAACTATCTTTCCTCATCGGGTATGCAAATCGACAAGTATACTGTGACAGGAGAACAAAATTCATTGAGTAGCAATCATGTAAGGAGCATTGCCAAAGATTCACTAGGAAATATATGGATAGGAACAGAGGATAAAGGATTAAATGTTCTCAATGCAAAGACTGGAGAAATAACCAGATTCCCTTATCCGAAGAATGACGGAATCGATCATTCCCATATCGTAAATCTCTATGTACATAACGGCTTTTTGTATTGTAGTCTTTTCAGGCAGGGAATGGATATTATCCGGCTGTCGGATAGAAGCCTGAGACACACGACAGAGAGAGCATTGGAGCACACGGACGGAGTTGTATGGTCTATGTGGGTAGACCACAAAAATCGCACCTGGTTGGGTAGTGGTGGCGGACTTTATATGTCACTGGCAGGAAAACACGAATATCAACCGGTCCCGGAAATAGGCTCTAACTGGATTTTCTATATTTTGGAAACTAAAGAAGGGAATCTCTGGTTCTGTTCCAGAGGTAACGGTATATGGATGCTGGAAGCTGCTACCAATAAATGGCATCGTTACCAACACATTGATGGAGATGATAATAGTTTAAGTTCTAATGCAATCAATAGCGCAATGCAGGATTCTAAAGGACGTATCTGGTTCTCTACAGAACGTGGAGGAATCTGTAAATACCGCCCAGAAACAGACGACTTTATTTCTTATTCTATTGCAGAAGGACTCCCGGATGATATAACCTATACAGTTGTAGAAGATGCACAACAGAATCTTTGGTTTGGCACAAATCGCGGGCTTGTCAAATTCGAACCAGACACCGAGAATCTCCGTATTTTCACAGCCAAAGACGGCCTGCTGGGAAATCAATTCAATTATCATTCCGCTTTGATGGGAGAAGATGGTAAGCTTTATCTAGGAGGCTTGAACGGATTAATAGCTTTCGCTCCTCTATTGCAGGAAACAGAACAGGTGAAAGCACCTGTCTTCATAACGCGTTTGTCTATCTACAATAAACAGATAACTCCTGTAACTCCCGACTCCCCGCTGGATTCTTCCATTATGTACGCCGACCGGCTTACACTTTCCTATGACCAGAACAACTTGAGCCTCGGAGTCGTGCTGCCAGATTATGATTTTTCCGGTTCGGTGAAGTATTTCTATTGTATGGAACCAATAGATAAAGATTGGGTGACAGTATCTGATCACAGAGATATTTCCTTCGCTCATTTACCTCCGGGGAAATATACATTCAAGGTAATGGCTTCACGGGGAGATCTGGCAAAAACAGCGGTCCGCACTCTGGATATTGAAATCTTACCACCATGGTGGAGAAGCGGATGGATGTATTTGATTTATGTCTTGTTTGTCACCGGTACACTCTTAGGATGGTTTCTTCGCTATCGTCGGCGTAAAGATCGCCAGATGAAAGAACAGCTAAAGTTATTCGCCATTGAGAAAGAAAAGGAACTAAATGAATCGAAAGTGAATTTCTTTACTCAAATAGCGCATGAAGTACGTACGCCACTAACATTAATCAATGGTCCGTTGGAAGCTATTTTTGAGATGAAACTGGGTAATGAAAAGCTAAACAAATACCTATCCGTTATTTCACTGAATACCAAACGACTATTGGAGTTAACAACCCAACTGCTCGATTTCCAGAAAACAGGAGCCAGCAAATGGATCATGAGGTTTGAAAAAACAGATATGGCAGCACTTTTACATGAAATACTTGTCCGGTTCGAGCCTACTATTATAAAAGAAAAGAAGTTGATGACAGATATTCCGGAAGGCCCTGTCTGGGCTGTTGTTGACAGAGAATCCATTATTAAAATTATCAGCAATTTGCTAAATAATGCGCTGAAATACGGTGACCATAAGATAGAGGTATCTTTAACCTCAGATGCACAACATTTCTCCCTAAAAATATCCAATGACGGAGAACGAATACCGGCAAATCAACTTTCGCAGATATTCGATCCGTTCTATCAGATCAATAAAGAAAATGTAGTAGGATTTGGTATTGGTTTATCTCTGGCACATTCATTGGTCGAATTGCATAAAGGGGAACTGTTTGTAGATGAAACCTCACCGGAAAATACGTTTGTATTGAACATTCCCCTCAAGCAGGAAGCAGCATTTATCGAACCGGATCATTTGCCTGATATTACAGAGGACGAGCTATCCCATGACATTGAGCTCCCGGAATTGAATGAAATTGATTGGAAAAATGTTACTGTACTATTGGTAGAAGACAATGAGCAACTACTCGAATTCTTATCCGAACGTTTACGGCAAACCTTTACTGTAATCGTAGCCCATAACGGTAAAGAAGCGTTGGACATTCTAAAAGAAACGAGTGTAAACCTGATTGTTACTGATATTATGATGCCGGTAATGGACGGTTATGAATTGTGTATGAATGTCAAGCAGAATATAGACATCTGTCATATTCCAATCGTTTTGCTCACAGCTAAAAATGATTTGAACAGCAAGATTAAGGGATTAAAACTTGGAGCGGAAGCGTATGTAGAAAAGCCGTTCTCATTTGGATATCTAGAATCGCAGATTCTCTCTTTGCTCAATAATAGGATGCGCGAACGGGAAGCTTTCAGTAAGCGTCCGCTCTATTCGACCTCTCATATGCAAATGAATGAAGCAGATAAAGAATTTGTGCAGGAAATTGAGAAACTGATCGATGAAAATCTGGATAACATAGAATTCAGTATTGAAGATTTAGCGCAAAACATGAATATGAGCCGTTCTACTCTATTGAGAAAGTTCAAGTCTTTATTCAACTTATCGCCTGTAAAATTCTTACAGTTATACCGTTTAAAAAGAGCTGCTTACCTCATTCAACAAGGGAAATACCGTATTGCGGAAATCTACCCGATGGTTGGTTTTTCTTCTAATTCTTATTTCACCCGTGTCTTTATCGAACAATTTGGCATGAGTCCTAAAAGTTTTGAAATGTCTCAAAAGAAAGATAGTAATAAGGATGCAGGAATTTGAACTTATTCGCCAATATATTCTCAAAAGCCTTTGCAGAGGGAATTCTGACTAAAAAGGTACAATTATTGATGAAATAAACCAGATATTTTAGTTGGAAGTATGATACATTTGCAGCGTTGCGAAAGACAAGAAAACATCGAAAGACCCAGTCTGTCGCATTTATAAATTTTCAGGTGTAGTAACCTTGCTAATAAAAAGAAAGCAGATTATTGTAGCCTTAAGTTTAACCTCAAATTGATTACGAAATGATTAAACAGCGAAAATGTAAATTGCTGGTCCTATCAGTGATTCTCATGATGGCAGGAGAGAATGTAGGATATCTGTATGCTTTTCCACATTCCAATGTGTCGGTAGAAGTACAACAAGATGGAATTCTGTTGAAAGGTACGGTTGTCGATGACCAGGGAACTCCTCTACCGGGTGCCACCGTGCAGATTAAAGGAGGAACCCGGGGAATTATTACCGACATGGACGGTAAGTTCGAATTTCCCAATCTGAAAAAGCAAGATGTATTGCTGGTTTCCTTTGTGGGTATGGAAAATAAAGAAATAGTCTATAAAGGGGAACAAAGTATAATGATCACCCTCCATCCTAAAGCTGATGAACTAGACGAAGTAACGGTAGTGGCCTTTGCCAAACAAAAAAAAGAAAGTGTCATAGCCTCCATTACGACAATCAAACCCGCAGAATTAAAAATTCCAAGCAGCAACTTAACGACAGCTTTACAAGGTCGTGCCGGTGGTTTGATTGCCTACCAGACAAGCGGCGAACCGGGAAAGGACAATGCTTCCTTTTTTATTCGGGGAGTCACGACATTTAGTGAAGGAAAAAGAGATCCCCTTATTTTGATCGATGGCATCGAACTCGATGCAAATGCTTTAGCCAACCTAAGTCCGGATGATATTGCCGCTTTCTCTATTTTAAAAGATGCGAGCGCTACTTCCTTGTACGGAGCACGTGGAGCAAATGGAGTGATTATGGTCACTACAAAACAAGGGAAAGAAGGGAAGATCAATGTGAGTGCACGTGTAGAGAATTCTGTTTCGTTAGCTACAGACATGGTAGATATTGCTGATCCGGTAACTTACATGCGTATGCAAAATGAGGCGATTAAAACCCGCGACCCAATGGGAGCTTACAAATATAGCGAAGAAAAAATCAGTATGACACAAGCCAGACGCTATCCTCATATTTTCCCGGCACTGAACTGGTACGATATTATGCTGAAAGACAGGACTTCCAACCAACGCGGCAACATAAGTTTGAGTGGAGGCGGTAAAAATGTCCGCTATTATCTGGCTGGTAATTTCAGCCACGATACAGGGAACATCCGTGTAGAAAAGAATAACAACTATAATGCAAATATTAATATAAAGAAATATGCTTTCCGCTCCAACATCAACATCGATTTAACAAAGACGACAGAGTTCTATTTGAAACTATACACACAGTTTGAGGACTACAACGGCCCCTTATCAGGTGGTGCAGAAGCATATCGCTCGTCTATGCAGGCAAATCCGGTTTTATTCCAACCATACTACCAGCCCGATGAACAGTATATGGGAATGAAACACGTTTTATATGGTAACTATGGAGAAGGCAATTACGTAAATCCATATGCTATCATTCAGAAGGGATACAAAGAATATAACCGTAATCAATCAATCGCCCAGCTGGGATTCAATCAGAATCTGAATATGCTGACTGAAGGGCTTTCGGTACGTGCTATGATGAATTTCGACCGATATAGCTCCTATGAGATACAACGTTCTTGGGAACCTTATTATTACAGTATTTCAAGTTACAACCTGATAGATGGAAGTTATAAGCTGAAACGCCTGACAACAGGAGGTGATGGCTTAGGATTCAATGATAACGGCCGTTGGATAACCAATACGATGTACTTGGAAGCCGCTGCCGAATATTCACGTGTATTTAATGATGCACATAATGTCAATGCCCTATTGGTCTATACCATACGCGAAAAGAAAATCTCCGACAATGATCATGCTTCATTAGAACAATCATTGCCTTTCCGTAACATAGGTCTTGCCGGACGTCTGGCATACAATTACAAAGACCGTTATATGGTCGAAGGAAACTTTGGTTATAATGGCTCCGAACGATTTGCGAAAAAGAACCGTTGGGGATTCTTCCCTTCTATCGGTGCAGGGTGGATGATTTCCAACGAGAAGTTCTTCGCACCTTTAAGTCACTTCATCGACAAACTAAAAATCAGGGCAACTTATGGTATGGCAGGAAATGACCAGATAGGCAACGACTCAGACAGGTTTTATTATATATCAAGTGTGAATAGCAGTGCTAACACAGATATGAATTGGGGAGAGAATATGAATTATAGTCCTGGCAGCGGATTTAAGGTAAACCGGTATGCCAACGATAAAATAGGATGGGAAACTTCTTACAAATTGAATACCGGTATTGAATATGCTACTACTTTCGGGCTTTCCGGTTATATAGAATACTTCCGGGAAAGGCGTGAGAATATATTATTGAGTCGTGTAGTCCCCGCTACAACGGGACTTTATCAGGATTTTAAGGCTAATCTGGGAAAAGCGAAAGGTTACGGAGTCGATATGGAAATAAACTTTGAAAAGAATTTTAATAAAAACTTCTGGATGAGTGCACGCTCAACATTCACTTTTGCCCGTAACAAAGTAGTAGAATGGGAAGAACCTGATTATAGCGCAACTCCCTGGAAAGCTCATAACGGTAAGAGTATTGGTACTATATGGGGATATGTAGCCGAACGGCTATTCCTAGATGATGAAGAGGTAAAAAACTCTCCTGAACAACCTTGGGGTGAAGTACGTGCAGGAGATATCAAATACCGCGATATAAATGGAGATGGTAAAATTTCAGATTTAGACAGAGTGCCAATCGGCTACCCCAGAGATCCGGAGATTAACTATGGATTCGGGATTTCCACAGGCTATAAAAATTTCGACATATCCTGTTTCTTTGCCGGAGCTGCCCGCAGTTCTTTCAATCTGGAAATGGGGGCCATTACACCGTTTCATAATATTCGCGGAGACGGATTAAGAGGAGAAAATGCAGTTCTGCAAGTGATCGCAGACAATCGTTGGAGTGAAAGTAATCCCAATCCTTATGCTTTTTGGCCACGTCTGGATACAGGCTTAAACGAAAACAACAGCCAGGATAGTACCTGGTGGATTCAAGATGGAGGCTATTTACGCCTGAAAAGTGTAGAAATCGGTTATACTCTACCATCAAAATGGATGAAACGTGTCGGAGTAAATTCTTTCCGGGTCTATTTCAGCGGTTCTAATCTGCTCTGTTGGAGTAAATTCAAATTATGGGACCCGGAGTTAGGAGGAAATGGCTTGAATTATCCTTTGCAACGTGTATTTAATATAGGTATTAATTTCTCTCTATAATCAAAAGTAATATGAAAGCAATATATAAATATGTAGTAGTTGCGTGTAGCATTTTTCTGGCTACTTCGTGTAATTATCTTGATATAGTGCCAGATGATACAGTGACTGAAGATAGTAAATGGGCGGACAGATATACAGCTGAACGTACATTGGCTACCTGCTATATGACTTTACCCCGCTTGGGAAGCATCAATGATAACCCGGCATTAATGGGAGCAGGTGAAATGGTCTATCCTTATATCAGAAGATGGGTAGGGGAATCCGGAATGAAGTTAGTCTTAGGACAAAACAGTTCAACCACCAACTTAATGAATTACTGGGAAGGTGAAAATGGTTGCTATGCAGGTATCCGTCAATGTAATGACTTCTTAAGCGGTATAGATGGTGTACAGGATATGCAGCAATTCTTAAAAGAACGGATGAAAGCAGAAGTAAAACTAATCAAAGCGTATGAGCACTTCTATTTACTCCGTTGGTATGGCCCCATCTGTCCTTTACGTACCAATCCACCGGTAGATCAAAGTACGGAAGAGAATAAAGTTTACCGGGAAAAAGTTGATGACTGTTTTCAATATATCATTGGTTTATTAAACGAAGTTATTGACAGCAAAGCTCTGCCAACAGTCATCAATAACAGAGCTACAGAATTGGGACGATTTACACAAGCAGCTGCCTATTTCCTTAAAGCACGGGTATTACTTTATTGGGCAAGCCCTTTATTCAATGGTAATACGGATTATGTCGATTTTTTGAATGAGAAAAATGAACCATTCTTTAATCAGACTGCCGATCCCGAGCGCTGGAGAATCGCTGCACAAGCTTGTGAAGATGCCATTGCAGCATGCGAAGAAGGTGGAATACGACTATACACAACTACTGACTATAAGACAAGAAGCTCATTATCAGATGCTACTTTGCAAGTAAATACTTTGAGAAGTGCCGTTACCGAAGTCTGGAATTGTGAGTTAATATGGGGTACTACTCATTCTCCGCTAGACGGTAATGTAGAAGGTAAAAGTTTTGCTATTCTTGAAGGTGGCTCGGGAGGCTGGAAATGTGAATCATCCTTTGGAGTTCCGTTCTCATTAGTCAATAAATTCTATACAAGACGAGGACTTCCTATCGAGCAGGATGCATCATACAATGAATCCGGACTATACAAGATTTATAAATATGAATCGACTGATGAAGATTTCACAGCCAGTTATGATTACGATTACAATGTCCATTACATTGTAAAAGATGCATATAATCCGGGAATGAACTTTGATCGCGAACCACGTTTTTATTCTACTTTAGGTTTTAACCGTGGTGTTTGGTTTGGCAATTTCTATAAAGATCCGACCGATGACCGCAACATAACAATCGAGTCGGGCACCTATGCTTATCCTCATAACTACTATGGTGAATTCTCATCCGTATATAACTCGGACAATTATACTCCGACAGGATATTGGCCTAAAAAGCTGGTTTCATTCGGAATGTCCCAATCTTCACCTGACAACGTTAATTGGGGGCGTTACCCTTATCCGGATATGCGTTACGCTGACTTATTACTGATGGCTGCTGAAGCCTGGAATGAAGTAGAAGGGCCGACGGACAGGGTCTGCAGCTATCTGAATCAGATACGTGAACGTGCCGGACTGGAGGGCATTAAAGAAACTTATGTAAAATATGCCAAAAGTTCTTATAAGAATTATCCGAACAGCCAAGACCGTATGCGTGAAATCATTCATCGGGAACGGGGAATAGAATTAGCTTGTGAAGGTTCTGCTTATTGGGATGAATTACGTTGGAAAACGGCAGAACGTACTTTTAACCGAACAGTACAAGGATGGAATGTTTTGGGAAATTCGGATAAAGAAACAGAAGAAGACCAAGCTAAAGAATATTATCTGCCTTCGATTGTATTTATACAGGAATTCCTTCACCGGGATTATTTTGCTCCGATTCCGGATTATGAGATTCAAAAGAATCCCAATCTGATCCAGAATCCCAATTGGTAATTTAACAATATGAATCGTATGAAAAAGATCTATATTATTATGTTAGTAGCAGGCCTGTGGTTAAGCGCCTGCACCGAAAAACAAATAGCTCCTATTTCTGCCGCAACCGGAATACCTGACGCTGTAACCAATGTACAAGCCGAACCGATTGCAGGAGGTGTGATAGTCAAATATCGGATACCTAATATGGAAGATATTCTGGGAGTAAAGGCAGTCTATCAATTAAGCAATGGAAAAACTGCAGAAAAATTGGCTTCTTTTTACCAGGATGAGATGACACTGGAAGGATTTATTGATGAAAATGAACACACAGTTACATTGTATACGCTCAATCGGGCAATGCAGGAATCTGAACCGGTTGAAGTCACTTTTCGCCCCAAACAATCCGCATTAAGCAAAGCAGCACAATCCATGATTATTACCCGTGATTTCGGAGGGGCACAGTATTCATGGTCGAATGAGGATAGAGGTCAATTGAACCTGGAATTGATAGCCGAAGATTCTACCGGAATTATGGCAGCAATGCGAATCCTGACAACCTCCTCGAAAGAAGGTTTACAGTCGTTACATGGCTACAACACAGATCCCCGCTGGTTCGCAGCTGTCTTCAGAGATAATTTCGGCAATGCGTCGGATACGATATTTCCGACCAATATCAGTGGAGAAAGAATGCAGATATCTCCCCTCTATGAAGAGAAGATCAACAAGAAAGGCATGGAAATTATGCTGCTCAATAATGACCAGTCATTCTCTAAAGAAGGTTCAGATGCAAATTTGATCAATGATAATCTGGATGATTATGGACACACAGAATATTCAAATGCACTTCCAGCAGCAATAACGATTGATCTGGGACAGAAGGTAAAAGTCAGCCGGGTAGTGGTCAACGCACGACTTTATAATGGTTCTTATTATTCATGGGGCAATCCTCGCAGATTTACGATATATACTTGTGACCATAAACCTTCACAAAGCGGTGATTGGAATGAATGGAACAAGGTAATAGATTGCGAAGTCATCAAACCTTCAGGAATGGATGGAAAAGACACGGACGAAGATATAGAAGCCGGCCAGAATGGAGCAGGATTCTCTTTTCCGTTAGAGGCTGAGCCGACCCGATATATACGCCTGAACATTACTAAGATTTGGACAAACAACCAATTCTGCCATATTTCGGAGATTACTATATATGGTGACCCCGGTGTGGAATAATATAATAGAGAATTATAATAAAGAAGAATATGAGAAATATATATAAAACATTAACCGGACTGACATGTATATTTACGCTGTTAGCATGTAGCGATTTGATGGATACCCATAAAGAATTCATCGAAGGAGGAGAAATTATTTATGCTCCTAAACCGGATACCATTTATTTCAAAGCCGGAAAGAATCGCGTACAATTAAATTATGAGATATCCAAAGCTCCTAACATCAAAGAAATAGAAGTCAGCTGTAATAAAGGGGAAGATACAAAGACCTTTCCCTTGGAAGTGGAAAATGGAGCAAGTACAGGATCTCTGTACATTGAAAATTTAGCCGAACATGCATATACCTTTGAGGTAAGGCTGGTAGATAACTTCGGCCATTCTTCTTTGAAAATATCCGGTTTCGGGCGTTCTTATGGTGACATATATCAGTCTTCCCTACAATTAAGAACTGTTGATGCACTAAAAGCGACAGACGAGGGAGGAATCATTGAATGGATGCCCGCCTCATCGGGATTACTCTATAATGAAGTGAAATACATTAACAATCAGGGAGAGGAAAAGACGATACAGTCAGATGCTGACGATTCACAGCTAATCCTTCCTGATTTTCAAAGCGGGAAAGGAGTTCAATATCGTTCAGTGTATATTCCAGAGGAGAACTGTGTGGATGCATTTTATACAGAATGGAGAAATTCAGAAGAAGATGGTTTAATCTTCCCGCATATTTATAGCTGTACAGAAGAAGGTATAGACCGTTCGCAATGGAAAATTTTGCTCTGCGAAAGTGTACAGGAAGGAGACGGTCAAGGCGTTCCGGGTATACTCGATGGCGACAGGAATACTTTCTGGCATTCTGGTTATGACAACAACCGGGTAGATTGTCCTTACGCCATTATCTTTGACATGAAAGAATCTCTCTGGATTGGCAAGATTGGTCTCATGCAACGAAATGGCGGATATAATTACCGCTTGACAGGAGTCGATTTTTATGTCAGTGACGACGAGGCTTATGCCGGAAACAAAGAAGACAACCACTGGACTCTGCTTCTTCGCACAAATCCCCAACGCAGTGATGACATGCAATGGTTCGATATACCGGAAGCTATGATGGAAGCCAAAGTAAAAGGGCATCTACTAAAAATGGTCATATCCCACACATACGATAATAATGGAATTGCAGCTATGGCTGAAATGGCAGTGCAACGTATCACAGCTGTAGATGGAGCTCCTGTGCAATAATCTAAACTATTCTGTAAAACTATAATAAAACGACACAATGAAAAAGAACTGTTTATTACTCGTATTACTATTTTTATGTTCCTCTATACAAGCTTGGGAAGGAAATATCCTAATTTCTACCCCAAACTCATCTTTGTTGCTTCATGCATCAGAAGGAGGAGATTTACGTTTTTCATATTATGGAGATAAATTACCCGATAACGGATTCCAACAGATTTATGATACATGGAATGGTTTAAATCGTCCTGCCTATCCTGTATTTGGTACGACCTGTAATGAAGAGACTGCCCTACAAGTAGTCCATGCTGATGGAAATTTAACTTTAGACCTGACTGTTAAAGACGTCAAAGTAGAAAAGCAACATGATGCTACGCTGACAATTATCGAAATGGCGGATAAAGCATATCCATTTCGGGTAAAAGCAATCTATAAGGCTTATAATGATATTGATGTCATCGAAACATGGACAGAAATTTCTCATCAGGAAAAAAGACCGGTCATATTAAAGCGATTTGACTCCGGACATATCATGGTACGCCGTGGAGATACCTGGATTTCTCATTTACATGGAAATTGGGCTTCAGAAACTTCAGTAATAGCTGAACCCTTAACACCCGGAATGAAAGTTATAAAAAACAGGGACGGTGCCCGTAATGCACAAGGTGACCACGCAGAGGTAATGATCTCCTTAGATGGCAAACCACAAGAGAACAGTGGACGTGTAGTAGGAGCAGTACTTTGTTGGAGCGGCAACTACAAACTACGCATTGATACGGATAACAACTATGCGCATCATCTATTTGCAGGTATTAATGAAGAATCTTCCGAATATAAATTAGAGCCGAAAGAAATATTCACTACCCCGAAACTCGCCCTGACTTACTCACAGGAAGGTGTAGGCGGAGCAAGTCGCAATTACCACCGATGGGCACGCAACGGTATGGTACACAATGGGAAAAATATACGGGATATTCTGTTGAATAGCTGGGAAGGAGTTTATTTTAATGTAAATGAAGAAGGTATGCAACAAATGATGGCCGACATTTCTTACATGGGAGGTGAGCTTTTCGTAATGGACGATGGCTGGTTCGGCGGAAAATATCCACGCAACAATGACTCTTCTTCTTTGGGAGACTGGGTAGTAGATACGCGAAAACTACCTAATGGCATTAACGGGTTGCTTTCTTCAGCTGGAAAGAATCACATTAAATTTGGTATTTGGATTGAACCGGAAAGTATGAATAGAGAAAGCGAGCTATTTGAAAAACATCCGGACTGGGCACTACAGGTTAAGAATCGTCCGATGCATTATGGGCGCGGGGGTACGCAGTTATTATTGGACTTATGTAATCCTAAAGTACAGGACTTCATGTTCAACCTGGTAGATACATTACTTACCAATTACCCTCAAATTGCTTATCTCAAATGGGATGCCAATGCCGATTTAAAAAATTATGGTTCTACCTATCTCCCTGATGGCAAGCAATCACATGTCAATATTGACTACCACCGCGGATTAGTCAAAGTGCTACAACGTATCCGTGCGAAATATCCGAACGTTGTTATTCAGGCTTGCGGAGGAGGAGGTGGTCGCGTCAACTATGGTGTGATGCCTTATTGCGAAGAGTTCTGGGTAAGTGATAATACAGATGCGTTACAACGTATCTTTATGCAATGGGGAACCTCCTATTTCTATCCTTCCGTAGCCATGGGACAACATGTCAGTGCCGCCCCCAACCACCAGACTGGACGTAGCCTGCCGTTGAAGTTCCGTTTTGATGTAGCAATGTCAGGTCGTCTTGGAATGGAGATACAACCCAAAGACATGACTTCCGAAGAGAAAGACTTTTCTAAAGCAGCTATCGCCGAATACAAGACCATTCGTCCGGTAGTGCAACAAGGAGATCTGTACCGCCTGATTTCCCCATTCGACAGAAAAGGGGTAGCCTCTCTGATGTATGTTACTCCTGATAAGAATAAGGCAGTCTTTTTCTGCTATAAGCTGGACCACTATTCTAACCAAGTTATTCCCCGCATGTTATTAAGAGGCTTGGATGCTAATAAGAAGTATCACATCCGCGAAGTCAATCCCAAAGGAGACCGTTGCTACATGGACGGGAAAACAATCAATGGGGCTTTACTGATGAATACAGGATTTGAAGGTCCTTTATGGAGGGAATATGCAAGTTGTATTCTTGAACTGACAGCTATTGAACATTAATTTATAACGTTTATCATATGAGATTAATCTTGTTAATAATAACCTTGGGGTGTATAAATGTGATTAATGCACAACAATACTGGAGCATTGATAAGTGTAAAAACAGTATCACATGGCAAATAAAACAAGGTGAAATACATCACGACCATATTGAAATGTCCGGTAAACAGGTATCAATCGTATTGAGATACGGAGTAAATAAAGATGGTGCCTTTGAACTGAATAAAAGTATGATATGGCCGATGTTACGTACCATACCGAATAATACACATGCCAGCCTTATGCGTCGTTTCGATTGGGACCCGTTGACTGATATGAAAGTAAATTCCCAGCCATGGAGCGAACAAGTAAAATCCATCACGCTAAACGGTACAATGGAAGTGATCAGTTGTATCCCAGCAGGAGAGAAAAGCTCATTAACGCTCAAACGTACCTATTTTCCTTCTGTCGATCTTCCTTCCCTTATTGAAATCTATGAGATTACAAATACGGGAGAAGAGGAGATCAGTATTGAAATGCCTTCCATATCTGCTACACTATCCACTAACCCGAAGAAAGGGGTAGACGGTAGTTATAAGATTCGTCTGATTACACAAGGTTCAGGTGCTTTCACATTATCACCCGGCAAAAGCTATACCTTTTACGCTTCAATATCCGGATATAAACCGAATGTAAAAGAAGAGATTATTGAATCGGGCAAAGAGTTATCCCGGAGAAAGTCATTAGTAGATGAATGGATGAATAATCTTGTATTAGAAACTCCTGATCCGGTACTTGACAGAATGTTTGCCTTTTCCAAAATCCGCGCATGCGAAAGCATTTATGAGACTAAAGAAGGCCCAATGCATGGTCCCGGTGGAGAATCTTATTACGCCGCTATTTGGACCAATGACCAAGCTGAATATATTAATCCATATTTCCCTTTCATCGGATATCAATACGGAAACCAATCAGCCTTTAATTCATTTGAACATTTCGCACGTTACATGAATAATAAATGGGAGCCGATTCCCAGCTCAATCATTGCAGAAGGAGAAGGATATTGGAATGGAGCAGGAGACCGTGGAGACGCGGCGATGATCGCCTATGGTGCTGCCCGATATGCACTTGCTAGAGGAAGTAAAGAAGAGGCAGAAAAACTATGGCCTCTGATCGAATGGTGTCTCGAATTTAATCATCGCAAATTAAATGAGGGCGGAGTAGTAACCTCTGATTCCGACGAATTGGAAGGACGTTTTCCTGCGGGAGAAGCTAATTTATGTACTTCATCTTTGTATTATGACGCTCTTTTATCAGCAGCGTACTTAGCCGAAGATTTAGGAAAAGGGTCTGTCATAGTGAAAAAATATCGCAAGCAAGCTGACGAACTGGAAAAATCCATCGATTCTTATTTTGCTTCAACAGTTGAAGGTTTTAACACATATGCATATTATAAAGGAAATAAAATTCTACGTTCATGGATATGTATTCCCCTAACAGCAGGGATTAACACGCGTGCTGCCGGAACAATTAAAGCTCTTTTCTCCTCTCGCTTATGGACCAATAACGGACTATTAACTGAAGCCGGAAGCCAGACCTTCTGGGACCGATCCACCCTTTACGCTCTGAGAGGAGTGTTCATGGCAGGTGAAGTGAAAAAAGCAACAGAGTTCTTAAAAAGCTACTCTGCTACCCGCTTATTAGGTAATCATGTACCTTATCCGGTAGAGGCCTGGCCCGAAGGAGGCCAACGTCATCTATCCGCCGAAAGTGGCTTATATGGCCGTATTTTTACAGAAGGGATGTTTGGTATCCGTCCTACCGGACTTCACTCCTTCTCTATGATCCCCCGCTTGCCACAGGAGTGGAACCACATGTCACTTCATAAAATCAAGGCATTCAATTCGGAGTTTGACATTAAGGTTATTCGCATAAAAGGAGAAAACATACAAGTAACCGTAGAAAAAGCAGGAAAAATCATTCTAAACAAGAAAGTGAGAAGTGGAGCTTTATTAAAATGTAATATTTAATATCCTCAGAAAAGGAGACAAGTGCTTTTTCGGCATTTATCTCCTTTTCCTTTTTTTGTATGGCCGGATGTTTTATTATATTCGTTTATTGGATTGTGTCATTGAAAACAACTATATTTGCTCACAAATCGAGATATCCATCCACGAACGAATTTAAACAGCAGCTATGAGTCCAATCATCTTATCTGTTACGATTATAGCCTATTTTGTGATCTTGTTTACCATCTCCTACATAGCAGGACACAAAGCAGACAATGAAGGATTCTTTGTCGGGAATCGTAAATCAGCATGGTATATCGTTGCTTTTGCCATGATTGGTTCTACTATTTCGGGAGTCACTTTTGTATCGGTGCCGGGTATGGTACAAGCCAGCAGCTTTTCCTATTTACAGATGGTGTTGGGATTCATCGTCGGACAGTTCATCATTGCCTTTGTACTTGTCCCTTTATTCTATCGGATGAAATTGGTTTCCATCTATGAATATCTGGAGAACCGATTCGGAACTTCCTCCTACAAAACCGGTGCCTGGTTCTTTTTCATCTCCAAAATGTTAGGAGCAGCCGTACGGTTATTTCTAGTATGCCTGACCTTACAACTGCTTATTTTCGACCCCTTCGGCATTCCTTTCCTGGCAAATGTGATTCTTACCGTATTTATCGTCTGGCTTTACACATTCCGGGGAGGAGTAAAATCATTGATCTGGACTGATGTGCTGAAAACATTTTGCCTCGTCGTCTCTGTTGTACTTTGTATTTATTATATTTCTTCGAGCCTGCATTTGAATTTCGGTGGTTTAATCAGCACCATTTCGGATAGCGATTTATCCAAAATGTTTTTCTTCGACGATGTAAATGATAAACGATATTTCTTCAAACAGTTTTTGGCAGGCGTATTCACTGTGATTGCCATGAATGGGCTCGATCAGGACATGATGCAGCGAAACCTTAGTTGCAAGAACTTCCGGGATTCACAAAAGAATATGATCACCAGTGGCATTTCACAGTTTTTCGTGATATTGCTTTTCCTGATGTTGGGAGTATTGCTTTATACATTCACAGCCCGGCAAGGCATAGAAAATCCAGCTAAAAGCGACGAATTATTTCCCATGATTGCTACCGGAAACTATTTTCCCGGAATGGTGGGCATCTTGTTTATTATCGGGTTAATAGCCTCTGCCTATTCTGCTGCCGGTTCGGCACTAACCGCCCTGACAACTTCTTTCACTGTAGATATTCTCAATGCCCATAAGAAAGAGGATGCGATTCTCAGCAAAATACGAAAACATGTTCATATCGGTATGGCCGTTATTATGGGAATTGTTATTTTTGTATTCAATCTCCTGAATAATACCAGTGTCATTGATGCTATTTATACATTGGCAAGCTATACGTATGGTCCTATTCTCGGGTTATTCGCTTTTGGCATATTTACCAAGAAACAAGTTTATGATAAATATATTCCGTTGGTAGCTATTCTTTCTCCTGCACTTTGCTACATATTACAAAGTCACTCGGAAGCCTGGTTCAACGGATATCAGATTAGTTACGAGTTGCTTATACTTAATGCTCTCTTCACCTTTTCAGGACTTTGCATACTAATAAAAAGGAAAGACAAAGTAAAAGTATCTGCAAACTCTCCCGATTAAATAAAAAATTAAAGATGAAAATTACAATCAACTGTTTCCTGCCTTTTAGCAGACAGGAAGAAACGGCACAGACAGTTAAAGAATTACGCACATCGGAATTGGTAGATAAAATCTATTTGCTGGTACCGGAAGCTACCGATATCTGTCTACCCGGATGTGAGCTGATTTCTATAGCGAATATCCAGTCGACAGAAGCGATGAAAGCGATCGCTTCCTATTCCAATGGAACATATACCTTACTTTACACCAAGCATACTGAACTAAAGCTGGGATTATTCGCTCTCGAACGAATGGTTCAAATAATGGAAATGACGCAGGCAGGCATGGTATATGCCGACCGTTATCAGCAAGTGAATGGTATACGGAAAGCGGCTCCCGTTATCGACTATCAATTCGGCAGCCTGCGTGATGACTTTGACTTCGGTTCTGTCATGCTTTTCCAAAGCGAGGTTTTCAAAAAAATGGTAAAGACTACCAAAGAAGACTATCAGTATGCAGGATTATATGATTTACGCCTCAAAATCTCTCAAAAGAAAAAACTGGTACATATCAACGAATATCTATATACAGAAATAGAAAACGATACCCGGAAAAGCGGTGAGAAACAGTTCGACTATGTAGACCCGAAAAATCGCCGGGTGCAGATAGAAATGGAACAGGCATGCAGCGAACATCTGAAAGCTATCGGCGGATATCTGGAACCCTGTTTTCAGTCAGTCAACTTTTCAGCCTCTACTTTCGAATATGAAGCATCTGTCATTATTCCCGTACGCAACCGTATCCGTACTATCAGAGATGCGGTCCGCTCCGCTTTGAACCAGCAAACCTCTTTTCCATTCAATGTCATCGTAATCGATAATCATTCTACAGACGGAACCACAGAAGCCCTTCGGGAGTTATGTACTGATCATCGGCTGGTTCATATAATCCCCGAAAGAAATGATCTCGGTATCGGAGGATGCTGGAACACAGGTATCCATCACGAGAAGTGCGGCAAGTTCGCTATCCAACTCGACAGTGACGATGTATACAAAGACGAGCATACTTTGCAAACCATGGTAAACGCTTTCTATGAACAAAACTGTGCCATGGTAATCGGTACCTATATGATGACGGACTTCAACATGAAAGAAATGGCGCCCGGCATCATAGACCACAAAGAATGGACTCCCGAGAATGGTCGCAATAACGCTTTACGCATCAATGGACTGGGAGCTCCCCGTGCCTTCTATACTCCTCTCCTCCGGGAAATCAACGTACCGAATACCAGCTATGGAGAAGACTATGCACTCGGACTATGCATTTCAAGCAATTATCAGATAGGCAGGGTATATGATGTCGTTTATCTCTGTCGCCGCTGGGAAGGTAATTCGGACGCTGCATTAGCCATCGAAAAGGTTAACCAGAATAATGTATACAAAGATCGTATCCGCACATGGGAATTGCAACGGAGGATTCAAGTAAATAAAATAAAGCTGAAACCTCAAAAAGCAATCCTGCAATTAATTGAAGAACAGACCCACTCATGGGAACTTGCCAAACAGAACTATCAAGCATTGGAAGAGTACCGAAAGCAAATGAAAAAAATGAGTCTGGCCGGAAAGGATTTCGATATGCTTGTATATACCTTTCCTAATCCCAAACGCATACTTTCGGCTACTGCGCAGACAGACACCTCATCCATTCATGCACGCCCCTGCTTTCTATGCCAGGAAAACCGTCCGCAGGAACAAAATTTCGTCAGCTATAAAAATTATCAGATATTGGTAAATCCTTACCCCATATTCAAACAGCATCTGACAATTATCGACAGCAAACATACACCACAATCCATCGCCCAACGTTTCGACGATATGATAGATTTCTCCAGTTTGCTGCAAGAGAACTTCATTTTATACAATGGTCCCGAATGCGGAGCATCTGCTCCGGACCATGCTCATTTTCAGGCTTGCGGAAAAGAGGAGGAACTGGAAGGTGCACTAGGTGCGGATTGGCACAAAGAATTGTTGATTGAGAAGAGTAATGTAGAAATACATTCGATTGACAATCCGGTCACTGCAATTCTGATCCAGACAAAGGATAAAGCAACAATGTCACGTACATTCAAGCAGCTTTACGATATACTCGCTGCTGATAAAAATGGAAAAGAGCCAATGATGAATATCCTTGCCTGGTACGGTCTGGAAAGAGATAAAGATTTTTTTCAAGGGGATTACGAAGTTGAATTAAGAGATTTGACATTGCGTTATCAATGCATGATCTTCCTGCGTAGCAAACACCGTCCAGACTGTTATTTTGCAGAAGGGGATGAACAAATTCTTATCAGCCCGGCTATTGCCGAAATGAATGGCATATTTCCTGTTGTCCGGGAAGAAGATTTACCTAAACTGACTCCCGAGAAGCTCTATGAAATCCGCCGGGAAGTTTCTATGCCTCAGGATGAGTTTATAAAAATTACAGAACGCATAAAGGCAGCATTATGAAAGAACCTCAGATAACAGTCGGCATCCTTTCCGGAAAAGAAATCGAGTTCTTTCTCCCGGAAAGCTTCGTTGCCCCCGATGGCACGATGGCATCAGGGATACAAAAGGCTGTTTTCCAAAAAGGAAAGATATACTGGCAAGGGAAAGCATATAATGAATTATCATTCTCTCCTATACAGGATACTGATACTTTCTTTGAGCTAAAAGATGTTACCATCGGCATCAACTTCCATTGGGAACGCAAAGAAACACAGAGATTCAAAGGGAGTCTGAAAATAATCATTGAAGAAGAGAGGCTAACGGCTATCAATGTAATTTCCATTGAAGAATATCTGACTAGTGTGATTTCATCGGAAATGAGTGCCACTGCTTCTTTAAGTCTCTTAAAAGCACATGCAGTCATTTCCAGAAGTTGGCTGGTTCATAAATTAAGAACGAGAAACATTCTAAATGAAGAATTAAGAATGAAGGATGAAACATTAGGGATGGCTACACGAAAAGAAAACACAGTCGGTTCTTCCTCCTCTACTTCTGACGCTTCACTCATCAAATGGTACGATCATGAAGCACATACCCACTTTGATGTTTGTGCCGATGATCATTGTCAACGTTATCAGGGAATTACCCGTACTTCCACCCCACAAGCTATCGAAGCCGTATCTTCTACCCGGGGAGAGGTGCTTGTATACGAAGGAGAAATCTGTGACACACGTTTTTCCAAATGTTGCGGCGGCGCTTTTGAAGAGTTCCAAAATTGCTGGGAAAATGTCAGGCATCCATACCTGACCGGTCAACGTGATGCCTCTGCAATCCACCTGCCCGACCTGACGATAGAAAAAGAAGCAGAAAAATGGATACGTACATCACCTTCCGCTTTCTGCAATACGCAAGATAAAAGAGTGCTGAGCCAGGTTCTCAACAACTATGATCAGGAAACAATAGACTTCTATCGTTGGAAAGTCAGTTATACCCAACAAGAACTTTCAGCACTGATCCATAAACGTTCGGGAATCAATTTCGGAGAAATCATAGACTTGATTCCTGTCGAACGGGGAACTTCCGGACGTCTTGTACGATTAAAGATTGTAGGTACTTTACAAACGCTTATTATCGGAAAAGAACTGGAAATACGCCGTACCTTATCCCCTTCCCATCTTTATAGTTCCGCATTCGTGGTTGACAAAGAAGGGGAAGAGGGCCAAGTACCCACCCGCTTCACTTTCACCGGAGCAGGTTGGGGGCACGGAGTAGGACTTTGCCAGATAGGTGCGGCAGTTATGGGTGAACAGGGATACAACTATAAAGACATTTTATCCCACTATTATCCTGGTAGTGTGCTTGAAAAACAATACGAATAATTCTAAGATCAATACCATGATGACAATAAGAGATACCAATCACAGTATGTCGGTAAAGCGTAGAAATCCCTGGAACTGGATTCCTACACTCTACTTTGCGGAAGGACTGCCCTATGTAGCCGTAATGACAATCGCCGTCATTATGTATAAACGGCTGGGATTGTCAAACACAGAAATTACGCTTTATACCTCCTGGCTCTATCTGCCATGGACCATTAAACCGTTATGGAGTCCTTTCGTTGATTTGGTAAAAACAAAACGTTCCTGGATCATTGCGATGCAAGGTTTAATCGCTGCAGGATTTGCAGGCATCGCCTTTTTTATTCCGACAACACATTTTGTACAACTAACTTTGGCTTTTTTCTGGCTGATGGCATTCAGTTCGGCTACTCATGACATAGCGGCTGACGGATTCTATATGCTTGGACTAAATAACAAAGAACAATCTTTCTTCGTAGGTATCCGAAATACATTCTATCGTTTTGCCAATATCTTCGGACAAGGTATTCTCGTCATGCTCGCCGGATGGCTCGAAACCTCACAAGGCAACATTCCTTTGGCTTGGAGTATCACTTTTTATCTGATGGCAGGATTATTTCTGGCTCTCACCCTATACCACCGGTTCATTCTTCCACATCCTGATACCGATATCAAACGAGAAGGACTCACGGCCAGTAAGTTGCTCGAAGATTTTTTAAAGACATTTATATCTTTCTTCCAAAAGAAGCATCTGGGACTCATGTTTTTCTTCTTGCTTACCTACCGGCTCGGAGAATCACAACTAGCTAAAATAGCCTCCCCCTTCTTACTGGATGATGCAGAACAAGGAGGCTTGGCGCTTTCTACCGCCACTGTCGGAATGATCTATGGCACAATCGGTGTCATCGCTCTGCTTCTCGGAGGAATTATCAGCGGTTTTCTGGTTTCACGTGATGGCTTTAAGAAATGGATATTACCAATGGCACTGGCTATTAACCTCCCCGACCTTCTATATGTATGGATGGCAGCAGCTACACCGGATAACCCCCTATTTATCTCCATTTGTGTAGCTATCGAGCAGTTAGGATATGGATTTGGATTCACCGCCTATATGCTTTATCTGATTTACATTGCAGAAGGAGAGCACAAAACAGCTCACTATGCCATAGGCACCGGTTTCATGGCACTGGGCATGATGATTCCGGGAATGCCTGCAGGATGGATACAGGAGCATATCGGATACACGAATTTCTTTATCTGGGTATGTATATGTACGATTCCCGGTATCATAGCGTCATTAATGATCCGCAATCGACTGGACGATTCATTCGGAAAAAAAATATAGAACAGAATTACTTATAACTTAACACATTAAAAAAGTAACAGTCATGAATGTAACAAGTAACAAACGCCTATTGGCACTCGATGTAATGCGAGGCATTACCATCGCCGGAATGATTTTAGTAAACACCCCCGGCTCCTGGCAACATACGTACGCCCCTCTCAAGCACGCTGAATGGATCGGCTTGACTCCTACTGACCTTGTATTTCCCTTCTTCATGTTTATCATGGGGATTTCGACGTACATCTCTTTACGGAAGTATGATTTTACTTTCAGTATACCTGCCGGTTTAAAGATACTCAAACGAACGATCATCATCTTCTTAATCGGCATCGGCATAAGCTGGCTTTCCATTCTCTGTTTCCAGCATGATCCTTTTCCAATAGATCAGATTCGCATTCTCGGGGTCATGCAACGGCTTGCTTTGGGATATGGAATTACTGCATTGGTCGCTCTTCTTATCAAACATAAATATATTCCGTATCTGATAGCAGTTCTTCTGATCGGTTATTTCATGATTCTTGCCGTTGGTAACGGATACGTCTACGACGAAACAAATGTCCTTTCTATAGTGGATCGTGCTGTATTGGGCCAGGCGCATATTTATGGTGGTGCCATTCTGGACCCGGAGGGTTTATTAAGTACGATTTCTGCCGTCGCTCATGTAATGATCGGTTTCTGCGCAGGCAAACTATTAATGGAGGTAAAGGATATCCATGAGAAACTGGAACGTTTATTCCTGATAGGTACTATCCTCACTTTTGCAGGTTTTCTACTAAGCTATGGTTCGCCAATCTGCAAAAAGATATGGTCTCCTTCTTTTGTTCTGATCACTTGTGGTATGGGTTCCAGCTTTTTGGCACTACTTGTCTGGATCATCGACATCAAAGGCTACAAAGGCTGGAGTAGATTCTTCGAATCATTCGGAGTCAATCCACTTTTTATTTATGTACTCGCTGACATTCTGGCAATTCTTTTTGCTATGATTCCAATGACTTATGCCGGCGAACCAACTTCTTTACACGGATACATATACAGTGCCCTTTTGCAACCGGTTTTCGGAGACAAAGGAGGCTCTCTCATATTTGCCCTGCTCTTTGTCCTCCTCAACTGGGCAATCGGCTATATACTATATAAAAAGAAAATATACATTAAGATATGATACTTATTGCAGACAGTGGCTCTACTAAAACCGATTGGTGTGTCGTACTCAACGGCACACTGGTCAAACGAATCGGAACGGAAGGGATCAACCCTTTCTTCCAATCGGAAGAAGATATTCAACGAGAACTGACCATTTCTCTCCTTCCTCAGCTACCGGAAGGAAAGCTAAATGCAGTCTATTTCTACGGAGCAGGTTGTACAGCTGAAAAGGCTCCGGTTCTCCGGCGTGCCATCGCTGACAGTTTACCAGTCATCGGTAATATAAAAGCAAACTCGGATATGCTAGGGGCAGCCCGTGGATTATGCGGACATGAGAAGGGAATTGTCTGTATTCTGGGTACCGGCTCCAATTCCTGTTTTTATAATGGAGAAGAAATCGTAAGTAATGTCTCACCACTAGGTTTCATCTTAGGCGATGAAGGAAGTGGGGCGGTTTTAGGAAAGCTATTAGTCGGAGATATTTTAAAGAATCAGCTCCCTACCCAATTAAAAGAAGAGTTTCTAAAGCAGTTTGATCTGACAGCACCTGAAATTATCGACCGGGTTTACCGTCAGCCATACCCCAATCGCTTTTTAGCAAGCCTTTCTCCTTTTCTTGCACAGCATCTGGAGGAGCCGGGCATCCGCACAATAGTGCTTAACAGCTTTATCGCTTTCATCCGCAGAAATGTGATGCAATATGATTATACACAGTATCCTGTGCGTTTTATCGGCTCCGTTGCTTATTGCTACAAAGAAATACTTCAGGAGGCGGCAAAAGAAACCGGTATCGGAATAGGCAAGATACTTCAAAGTCCGATGGAGGGATTGATAGAATATCATACTTCTGCCAACCACTTGCTATAGGCTACATTTGCAGGCAGTCAGAAAAGAATGTGCTAAAATTTCAGGTACGGATCACACGGAATTTCACGGTTTTAAGAGATTAGATGGACTATTAAACCGTATTAATCCGTGAAATCCGTGCCTATATAATAACATTATAAAATGTTACTTTTCACATCCGGCTTATCATCTTTAGAATTCCACCAATATACGGAATACTTTTCCCGGATTAGCTACCCACTCCTGCATTGCTTCCAAAGCTCCTTCAGGTTTTGCAATCTTGGTTATCAACTCTTCTACCGGACAATTTCCCGCCTTCATATAATTGATCACCGCACGGAAATCCGCAGGTAATGCATTTCTGGAACCACGAATATCCAGTTCTTTCTGCACAAAGTATTTCGTCTGAAAAGCGACTTCGCTCTTGGCATAACCAATGCAAACAACGCGCCCCGTAAAACCGACTTCATCCACAGCCATCACATAAGTAACCGGACTACCGACCGCTTCAATAACCACATCGGCACCCAATCCTTCTGTAATCTCCTGCATCCGTATATGCACATCCTCTGTTTTGGAGTTAATCACATAAGAAGCTCCGACTTTCTTCGCAAGCTCCAGTTTCTCATCATCCAAATCGACAGCAATCACTGTTGCCCCCCTTAATGCTGCACGTACAATAGCACCAATACCAATCATACCGCAACCAATCACCATCACATACTCATTATCAATAACCTGGGCACGGGAAACAGCATGGAATCCTACACTCATCGGCTCTATCAAGGCACAATCCCGGGAAGAAATGTCGCCGGCAGGAATAATCTTAGTCCAAGGTAAAACGGCATATTCGCACATTACCCCATTCCGCTGTACACCCAACGTTTCATTATGTTCGCAGGCATTGACACGACCGTTACGACATGAAGCACATTTACCACAATTGGTATATGGATTCAAAGTCACATTCATACCCTTCTCGAAACCTGCCGGAACATCCAGCCCGATTTCTTCGATCACTGCTCCCACTTCATGTCCCGGTATTACGGGTAACTTTACCATCGGATTACGTCCCAGAAATGTATTCAGGTCGGAGCCGCAAAAACCGACATATTTGATTCTTACCAATACTTCACCGGTACCAGCAACCGGTTTTTCCAGTTCAACCACCTTCATTTCGGAGGGATTGACAATTTGAACTGCTTTCATCTTATATATTTGAAATAAATTTATTAATCGATTACCTTATAACCCTTCCAACCGTAATAGGCACAGAAGACAAAACAAATCATCGGTACACAGTATGCTACATAATAGATATGTTCGTGAGCGTGCATGAAATATGCCGTCAACTGAGGAAGGCAGGCATTGCCGACAATAGCCATCACCAAAAAGGCAGAGCCACTCTTTGTCTGATCTCCCAACCCTTTCAAAGCCAGAGAGAACTGAGTGGGATACATGATAGACATGAAGAAGGAAATAGCCAGCATAGCATACAACCCGATCATCCCTCCGTATATCATTACTACTCCACAAAGAAGAATATTCATCAAAGCATAGAGGAGTAACATGTCCTGCGGACGGAATTTCACCATCAACCCCGTACCGATCCAACGCCCCAGAAGGAAAGCAAGCATATACAGTCCGAAGAAAGTGGTCGCAGTATCTTCCGGAAGTCCTGCATAGGTACAGCAATAAACAAGAAACAGGCTATTGATCGCCGTTTGTCCACCATTATAGAAGAATTGTGCAATCACACCCCAACGCAAATGCGAGTGTTTCAACACTCCAAAGTCTATCAGTTTTTCCTTTTTATCAATGGGTACTTTCTCATCCTCATCTCCGATCTTCGGCAGTTTTGAGAATATAAATACGACAGCAATGGCTAGAAGCAACAAAGCCAATATCAAATAAGGAAGTTTCATTGCATCCGTTTCCAACTGTAGATAAGCCTGCCAACCACCCGGATAATCTACAGGAAGCGTCTCTCGCGTATAATGCGATCCACTCAAAATCAGTTTGCTGAGAAACATGGCGGCAATGAAAGCGCCAAGCCCATTAAAAGACTGTGCCAGATTCAATCGCCGGGGAGCCGTTTCGGGTGCTCCCAACACTGTCACATACGGATTGGCAGCCGTCTCCAGAAAACACATGCCTGTAGCTATGATAAAGAAGATACAGAGATAAGCCCAGTACTCTTTCAAGATAGCAGCAGGAAAGAAGAGCAAGCCTCCGACTGCCGCCAGCACCAGACCAAAGATAATCCCTGCCTTATAACTATAACGTTTCATAAACATAGCAATAGGGATAGGGAAAATAAAATAAGCCAGCCAATAGGCAGTTTCTGTAAAAGAAGCTTCAAATGTGTTTAGTTCGCAGGTTTTCATCAACTGTCTGATCATGGTAGGAAGCAAATTACTGCTGATCGCCCACAAAAAGAAAAGACTGAAAACAAGTGCGAGAGGAATGGTATATGTATTTTTCTTCATTTGTACAATTATTGTTTCATGGTATAATTATTCTTCTTACTCGGACATATTTTTGATATAGGGAAGCGTAGGAAGATCGGCAAATCCATAGAACTCCCTCGCATTTTCTCCTAGAAACAAAGTTTTCTCGCCTTCTGATAATTCCGGAGACTTCACCACAAAGTCATAAGACATCTTGTAGGTAATAGCGGTAATGGTGCGCGGATAATCCGATCCCCACATCAGTTTCTCTATTCCAACCAGATCGGCAGCTTCACGAATCGCTTTCACCGCTCCCTTGAATGGATAAAACTCATCATTGAAAAGCCAGGTAATTCCACCGGATTCAATCATTACATTCGGATGGCGTGCCAGTTTAATCTGCTCCTTCCAGTCAGGCAGCGTAACCATCCCGAAATGACCGATGGCAATCTTCAGCCGGGGACATTCCTGAATTATCTCTTCCATTTCGGGAACCTGTGTTGCCCCGTCCGCCAAATCGATAGACAGTATTACATTCCGCTCTTCCATATAATGAAACATTGCCATCATCTCCTCGTTGTTCAACATCACCCGTCCTTCTCTTAGCAATAAGCGTTGAGCAGGAATCTTTATGGCTTTAAAACCTTCGGCTATAAGAGCTTTGGCTTGTTCTAAGAATCCCGGTTTACGAAACTCACACATACCGCAAACAAAGAAACGGTTAGGATAACGGGAAACAACTTCTGCCAGATACTCATTCTGAATCCCATCGATAAATTCCTGCGTGATGACAGCCGCAGCTACCTGCGCATAGTCCATGTTCGAAAGGAAAACCTCTGCACTATTGACCCCATCCACCATAAAAGGAGGAACCATCTGACGAATCTCTCCCATAAACAGCGAGCGTCCGTTTTCTAGTGTCCGGATGGGAAGATCATTCACCACAGTATCCTGTCGCAGCCATAAATGGGCATGTGCATCAATTATCGTATCATTCATAAGATTGGTCTGCTTTTAAGAGTTTGCCCAGCTCACACGTTTCTGATCCCCGATAATGTCCTGTACTTCACGGACGAGTTCCCAGTCGACGGGCTCTTCGATAAAAGCGATGTTCTTTTTTACATTCTCCGGATTAGTGGTGCTGAACAGTGTAGTCGCAACCTTCGGATTACTCACAGAGAACTGCATGGCAAGCTTTTCTATCGGATAGTTTTTAGCTTTACAATGTTCCATCGCTTTCCGACAAGCATCTACCAGTGGCTTAGGAGCCGGATGCCAAGCCGGAACGCCCCGTTCGCTTAATAGTCCCATCGACAAAGGGGAAGCATTGATCACACCGATTCCTTTCAATTCGAAATAATCGAGAAAATCAGCCAGTTTATCATCGCAAAGACAATAGTGACAAAAGCTAAGAACAGATTCAATAGTTCCGCTTGGTGAATGATCTATCACCCATTTCAGATTTTCAAGTTGCAAGTCAGTGATTCCGACATGGCCTACCACCCCTTTCTCACGCAGCTCGACTAAAGCAGGTAATGTTTCATTCACGACCTGATTCAAATCTGCAAATTCAACATCATGCACATTAATCAAATCGATAAAATCAATGTTCAAACGCTCCATACTTTCGTATACACTCTCCGTTGCACGCTTTGCCGAGTAGTCCCACATATTGACTCCATCCTTGCCATAGCGTCCTACTTTCGTAGAAAGATAGTAACGGTCACGAGGAATATCCTTCAGTGCCTTGCCAAGAACAGTCTCCGCCTTATAATGCCCATAATAAGGGGACACATCTATAAAGTTCATTCCTGCTTCGATGGCCGTAAACACAGCTTGAATGCCTTCCTTTTCTTTTAGATCATGGAAAACTCCTCCCAAAGAGGAAGCTCCGAAACTGAGAGATGATACCTTCATCCCTGTCTTTCCGATTTCATGGTATTGCATACGTATAGGGTTTTAAATTATTTTGTTTGCGACAAAAGTAGGTCAGGAACACCTCTCAATGGACAAGAGAGGGGCGAAAAAGCAACGTAACGGTTTACGTAAAAAATCTTTCTTTAAATGCAGCTACTTATCGGGGAATATGCTTTCTTTGTAAACGAATCAAAGTTGGAAACCTTTAATAAACCGGAGACCTTTCAATGGAATACCGAAAACATACCTCACTCAAGGATCTCGCTCAAGCATTGGGTGTCTCGATTCCTACCGTATCCCGGGCACTGAAGGACAGCCCGGAAATCAGTCGCGAGCTTTGTGCTAAAGCCAAGCAACTAGCCAAAGATATGAATTATCGTCCTAATCCTTTCGCCATGAGCCTGCGCAAAAATGCGCCGCGCATTATCGGGGTAGTAGTTCCGGACATAGTCACCCACTTTTTTGCCTCTATTCTGAACGGAATAGAGAATATGGCAATTGCCAACGGGTACTTTGTAATTATCACAACTTCACATGAATCCTTCGAGCATGAGAAAAGGAATATAGAAAACCTGGTTAATATGCGGGTAGAAGGAATCATTGCCTGCCTGTCTCAGGAAACAACTGACTTTGCTCATTTTGTCGCATTAAAAGAGATCAACATGCCACTAATTCTGTTCGACCGTGTTTGCCTGACTGATCAATTCTCGTCGGTAATAGCAGACGGAGTTCAATCTGCACAGATGGCTACCCAACATCTGTTGGACAACGGAAGCAGACGGGTCGCTTTTATCGGAGGTGCCAATCATCTGGATATTGTAAAGAGAAGGAAGCACGGTTATCTGGAAGCCTTACGTGATAATCGGATTCCTATTGAAAAGGAATTAGTCGTTTGCCGAAAAATTGATTATGAGGAAGGTAAGATTGCTACGGAAACGTTATTATCTCTCCCCCAGCCTCCCGATGCTATTCTCGCGATGAACGATACATTGGCTTTTGCCGCCATGGAGGTGATCAAAAGTCACGGGCTTAGCATTCCCGGAGATATTGCTATCATCGGATATACGGACGAACAGCATGCCAACTATGTAGAGCCCAAATTATCTGCTGTATCACATCAGACTTATAAAATGGGAGAAACTGCCTGTCAACTGTTGATTGACCAGATTAAGGGAGACAGAACAATTAAACAAGTGATCATCCCGACACATTTACAGATAAGGGAGAGCAGCATTAAAGAGGATCATATAAAAGGTGCTGTATCTACGTAATTATAGATACAGCACCTTCCATATATAAAGAGAGTTTTATCTTATTATTTCAACTCCGCTTCAGTAGTAGCAAAATCAAGCAATGTGATATCAAAAACAAGAGCTGAATATCCCAAAATGCCAGTAGTACCACTGCTTCCATAGGCATACTCCCAAGGGATATAAACCTTCCAGCGGTCACCCACCTTCATTCTTTGGAGTACCTCACCCCAGCCGGTAATCACTCCGCTGACCTGAAAAATACTTGTAGGAGAATCTCCTTCACTTGGATTTTCTTCGTTTACAACCGGATTATCTCCTTTGAAGTTACCATCAAAATACTCTCCTAAAATATTCGTTCCTTTATAATATACCTTCACGTAGTCTGTATATTTAGGAGAATCGGTATTTGCGGCAGGCGCCTTTTCTATTTCCTTATAATAGATATAATTACCGGGAGCAGTCAACATCTCTATGCGTTCCAAGCCTCCTCTACCAGAAGCCGTAGCATAGACATTCGCCAAAGAGTCAATATATGCCTCGTTCCGCGCACGCCAATTGTCATATTTACCCACTTCTTCTGTTTCACTACAAGAAACAAATGCCAAAGTCAGTAATACTAAGGAGAATAAATAGATTTTTTTACTCATTCGTTAATGGTTTATTGTAAAGTTTTCAATAATGAAGTGATGCTCACTCTGTCTGCGATGATATTATTCAGTTCAGAGATAGCTACACGTTCTTGCTGCATCGTATCACGATTACGCAATGTTACACAGTTGTCTTCCAGTGTCTGATGGTCTACAGTCACGCAGAACGGAGTACCGATGGCATCCTGACGACGATAACGCTTACCAATACTGTCTTTTTCATCATACTGACAGTGGAAATGGAATTTCAGGGCATCGATGATCTCACGAGCCTTTTCAGGCAGACCGTCTTTCTTCACCAAAGGCATTACAGCCAATTTCACCGGAGCCAAAGCAGCCGGCAATTTCAATACAACGCGGCTCTCACCATTTTCCAATTGTTCTTCGCAATAAGCTGCACTCATGATACTGAGGAACATGCGGTCCACGCCAATTGAAGTCTCGATCACATACGGAGTATAAGACTCGTTCAGTTCCGGATCGAAATATTTGATGCTCTTTCCTGAGAACTTCTCATGTTGAGACAAGTCAAAGTTCGTACGTGAGTGGATACCTTCCACTTCCTTGAAGCCGAATGGCATCAGGAATTCAATATCTGTAGCAGCATTTGCATAGTGAGCCAATTTATCATGATCGTGGTAACGATAGCTGGCATCTCCAAAGCCTAATGCCTTGTGCCATTTCAGACGGATTTCTTTCCATTTCTTGAACCAATCCAATTCAGTACCCGGTTTTACGAAGAACTGCATTTCCATCTGTTCAAACTCACGCATACGGAAGATGAACTGACGGGCGACGATTTCGTTACGGAAAGCCTTACCGATCTGAGCAATACCAAAAGGAACCTTCATACGACCGGTCTTCTGCACATTCAGGTAGTTTACGAAAATACCTTGCGCTGTTTCCGGACGAAGATAGATTTTCATAGCACCGTCAGAAGTAGATCCCATCTCAGTAGAGAACATCAGGTTAAACTGACGAACTTCCGTCCAATTCTTCGTTCCGGAGATAGGACATACAATTTCTTCATCAACGATGATCTGGCGAAGCTCATCCAGATTATTGTCGTTCAGCGCTTTTGCGAAACGAGTGTGAAGTGCATCGCGTTTTGCCTGATGTTCCAGCACACGTCCGTTAGTAGAACGGAATTGAGCCTCATCAAAGGTTTCACCGAATCTTTTGGCCGCTTTTGCTACTTCCTTATTGATTTTATCGTCATATTTAGCCAACTGATCTTCGATCAGTACGTCAGCACGATAACGTTTTTTAGAATCTTTATTGTCAATCAAGGGGTCATTGAATGCGTCTACGTGTCCGGAAGCCTTCCAGATAGTAGGATGCATAAAGATGGCAGAGTCGATACCGACAATGTTTTCGTGCAACAGTACCATACTGTCCCACCAATATTTTTTAATGTTGTTTTTCAGTTCAACGCCCATCTGACCGTAGTCATATACAGCGCCTAGTCCGTCGTAGATATCGCTTGAAGGAAATACAAAACCGTACTCTTTGCAGTGCGATACAAGTTTCTTAAAAACGTCTTCTTGTGCCATTTTCTTATATGTATCTATTAATTTGAATTTGCTTTTTTCCAAAAAAGTGCCACAAAGATAGGCATTTATCTCATAAATAAGACAGGGAGGGTATTAATTTATCTTATTCTTCTGTTTGTTCATCGATTTCAGGAGGCCTCATACCATTGTCTATTTCCTTCTGTATTCTGTCTGCTTTCCTCATTGGGGCTGTCAATCTGCTTTCGGGCATATACATGCTAAAAGGAATACGGCTGCATTTTATTTTTTTCACCTGCCGGCTAAATTCAGGACAAGCGATAAAATAAACACGCGAAACGGACACTTTTCCAGGTGTTACCTGTTCAGGAGATTCAAATCCCGAACTGGTCAACGCTGTATGAAAGGTACCTAACCCCTCAATGGTGACAGCCTGACCGATAGAAAGCAAACTGCGGATAGCATCAACCATCTCCGTCAGTATGCCGTCTATCTGTCCGCGATGAAATCCGCTTCGCTTCTCCAGATACTCAGCAAATTCTTTATTTCGAACCGGTTCCAACATTTTACTGGGTACACCATACCATAACTCTTTTCTTTCTCCGGATGTTAAATCCACTTTTTTTCTCACTACATAAGGTATTGACATTATCTATACTCCTTTCTTTTTTTGTTTGCATTTCCTATACCCATGACACCCGGGTGTCAGCTATCCTGAGACCCGGGTGTCAAGTACACCAACACCCGGGTGTCGAGCATGCCAAGACCCGGGTGTCAGTTACACTTTCATTGCAACAAAATTAAGTCTTTATTGTAGGAAAACAAAGGAATTCTCATATATTTGTGAATCTGAATGCTATAATAAAGATTAGATCATGATTAAGATACTCCTATTAATAGATTACTCTAGTGAATTCGACAGAAAATTACTACGTGGTCTTGTGCAATACTCAAAAGAAAACGGACCCTGGCTCTTTTATCGGCTTCCGTCTTACTATAGCTCTATGTATGGAGAAAAAGGAATACTAAAGTGGGCTAAAGAATGGAAAGCCGACGCCATTATCGGACAATGGAATAATGATACTGTCGATTTGCTGAAAGAACTAAATATACCGATTGTGTTGCAGAACTACCACCATCGCAGCATCACCTACTCTAACTTAACAGGTGACTACAAAGGAACGGGAAGAATGGCAGCACAATTCTTCACCAAGAGAATGTTCCGCAACTTTGCCTATTTTGGCGTCAAGGGAGTAGTCTGGTCCGATGAACGTTGCGAAGGTTACCGACAAGAAGTAAAACGTGCCGGCGGCGAGTTTTTTAGTTTCGAATCTGACAGACAGGAAGATGAAATAAGACTAGAAGTCAGCCAATGGTTACAACAACTCCCTAAACCGGTTGCCCTGTTCTGCTGCGATGATGCTCACGCCCTGTTTATTTCAGAGACCTGCAAAATCAGCAATATCCATATCCCGGAGGAAATTTCTCTGTTAGGAGTAGACAACGATGATTTGATCTGTAACATTTCCGACCCTCCCATATCCTCCATAGAACTGGAAGTAGAAAGAGGCGGCTATTCTATCGGAAGACTGATTCACCAACAAATAGAAAAGGAGCACGAAGGCACCTTCAACATTGTTATTAATCCAATCCGTATTGAACTGCGGCAATCGACAGAAAAACATAATATTAAAGATCCCTATATCCTAGAAGTTGTAAAATACATTGAGAGCCACTACAATTCTGACCTGACCATAGAATCTTTGCTGACACAAATTCCCCTGTCCCGCAGAAATTTTGAAGTAAAGTTCAAAAATGCCATGCATACTTCCATATACCAATATATTCTAAATTGCAGAGTCAATCACCTTGCAGATCTGTTGCTGACAACCGATCGTTCATTGGCAGACATTGCATCGGAAGCCGGTTTCAAAGACTATAATAATATATCCCGCATTTTCAAGAAGTTTAAAGGATGTTCTCCCTTGGAGTTTCGTGAGAAAAAAATGATGAACAAGCAGTAATAGAACGTTTTTCGAATATATCTTTTCGCTTTTATGATCTGTGCTGATACTCAAACAGCATACCTTTGTCACGTTGTGAAAGTGTTAACTCTTAAAATCAAACAACAGGCAATGCTACAAAGAAAAAACATATTACGAATTATGGCCATTTGTCTAAGCTTGTCCCTATCAGGATGCAAAGAGCAGAAAAATGCATCCAGGTTATGGGAGGAGCTATCTGTTTATTTCCACCCAACCCCGCCCTATCAGAATGTATACGGAAGCTATCGCTCACCTCTTCTATTCGACAATGGAGACACCGTTAAAACAATAAACGACTGGCAAAAACGCCGGACAGAGATAAAAAATAAATGGATGCATCTGTTAGGACAATGGCCACCTATTATGACCAAGCAAACATTTGAAATATTAGATACGCTCAATCGTGAGAATTTCAAGCAATACCGCATACGTTTCTATTGGACTCCCAACGAACAAACCGAAGGGTATTTACTGATCCCCAATAAGAAAGGAAAGAAGCCTGCCGTTATCACCGTGTTTTATGAACCGGAAACAGCCATTGGAATACAAGGAAAGCCATACAGAGATTTTGCCTATCAACTGACTAAAAGAGGATTTATCACCTTATCATTGGGAACTACTCAAACAACAGAAGACCGAATATACTCTATTTACTATCCCAATATTAAAAATTCAACTCTCCAGCCACTTTCCGCATTAGCTTATGCAGCCGCCAATGCATGGGAAGCATTGGCTAAAGTAGAAGACGTAGATTCTACCCGAATTGGCATTGCAGGACATTCTTATGGAGGAAAATGGGCTATGTTTGCCTCTTGTCTATACGACAAGTTTGCCTGCGCAGCATGGGGCGACCCCGGTATTGTTTTTGATGAAACTAAAGGAGGATATATCAATTATTGGGAACCCTGGTATTTAGGATACTATCCTCCACCATGGGAAACCACCTGGAGCAATAACGCACCTGTAACATCCAAAGGTCTTTATCCAAAGCTTCGGCAAAAAGGCTATGACTTACACGAACTCCATTCACTAATGGCACCGCGTCCATTTCTTGTTTCAGGAGGATATTCTGACGGCCCCGAACGATGGATACCGTTAAATCATACCATAGCCGTCAATCGGCTCTTAGGATATACAGACAGAGTCGCTATGACAAATCGAACAAGTCATCATCCGAATCCCGAATCAAATGCGGTTCTTTACAACTTTTTCGAATGGAGTTTATCTCTTGCCGAAAAGTAATGTGCAAACTAATAAAAGATTCGTTTTTTGAATATATCTTTTCGTTTTTTTGCGCAAAAGAATAGAGATAGATGTCTAACTTTGTTCTATCAATTCATTCAAGTAGTTGGATTTACTTGATTAAAAAGATAAGCCTATGGAAAATATACATCAGAAAGATTAAAATGCCCCACTATAAGCTGGGGCAATATTAATACCATATTAATAAAACATTTCATTAAAAAAGCCGCAT
>ENA-UEQB01000385-UEQB01000385.1-human-gut-metagenome-genome-assembly--contig:-NODE-385-length-42476-cov-7.635251_pt1 | contig 42476 bp, 27 predicted proteins | sample MGYA00242901_ERZ507918 | MGnify/ENA primary metagenome ERZ507918 (study PRJEB26167, sample SAMN06115405) | human gut metagenome | host: Homo sapiens | place: China:Sichuan | collected 2016-04-06... | reverse complement strand
TCTCATGATTTCAAATACTATTTATTAGTCAATAGCCTGCCATCCCGGATTTTGTACCAGACGCTTATTCTTATAAATCTCGCTCTGTGGAATAGGCCATAAATAGTATTTGAAATCATGAGGACGATCTTCTGTCTTTATCACCTGATAGAACAAAGGACGGGTGGCGGAAATATTCAGCCCATAAATACATTTGTCCGTTTCTTCCATTATCTTCCAGCGACGTACATCATAGAAGCGATGATTTTCAAAAGCCAATTCGATGCGACGTTCCCGACGAATCAACTCTCTGATGGCTTCTTTCTCTTTTGATTTCAGCATGATAAATTCAGGACCATCACCATACCCCGGAAGGCCCGCACGTTCACGAACTTTATTCACATACTTCAAAACCTCATCCACATCTCTCGCTTCACATTCATTGAGAGCTTCGGCATAATTCAGATAAATCTCTGCCAAACGGAAAAGAGCCTGTTGCCGATTGGACACATTCTGACTATTTTTCCAGTCTACCGAAGGATTACTGTATTTTCGAAGAATATATCCGGTTGTAGAATAGTTACGAGTTTTACCTGTATGTCCTGTATTTCCTCCAAAATAAAGTTCGCAGGTTGCTGCATTCTTTGTAGCTACCCATTTACTGTTGTCAAAACAGATAGATACATAAAAGCGCGATTCACGATTCACATACATATTGTATAAATCATATTTTCCCATATCATTGACCACCGCTCCATTTAAATCCTTATAGACATTGGTGCAAGGTTGCCAACTTGTTCCATCCCACAACTCATCAACATGTGTAAAACCGGATTCTGAATAATTAGATTCTGGATTAACCGTAGGCTGTCCATTTGAATCATAAATAATACAACCGTCATCATCCATCAAGAAGGGTAAATGACCATCAGCGGTTTCATAAGCATCTACTTGATTTTGCATGATAGAGAATCGTCCCCAACCACCTTTGTCTTCAGAGTGTGAATTACAACTCACGTCTTCATAAATACCATAAGTTTGAATACTTGCCAAAATGAATTCCGGATTAGAAGTATTACTATAAAACATCTTCTCATATTTATTAATAGAGTTTTCTCCCGACAAAGACATTTGGATGCCAGCTCCTAAACAGCAGTTTATTGCAGCATCAGCTGCATCCGCCGCTCTCTTCCACAATTCTTTATCATAAGTTTGCGGGAAAAGCTGAGTACCATCAAGATTCTTGACATCTTTATACATCGTATTTCCATTGTAAAGCGGGCTAGCAGCATAGAGTAAGGTACGTGCTTTCAGCGCCAAACATGCCGCTTTAGATATACGTCCATAGTTGGTATCATCCGACCATGTATCAGGCAATACTGAAGCCGCCTCATCTAATTCACTACAAATAAAATCTACTATTTTATTAACTGGGTCACGAGGAACCTGTGCTCCGGAAATATCAGCAATATCTTGAACCTCAGTAATCAAAGGGACAGCACCGTATTGGCGAAGCAAATCAAAATACATATACGCACGCAAAAAACGGGCCTCCTGCTTAAACTGTTTAACTTTCGTACCATAAGTTTGTTGTTGGCTCTGTGTCAGAGGTACACCCTCTATTTTATTAATAAAGTTAGTAGCCTTACGAACAAGTGCATAGTTCCAACTCCAGTCTCCTAACGGATTATAACCAGTAGTCAGACCACCCAATTTAAAATAGGTAGTAGGAGCAGTTGTTCCCCAATGGTCAATTGATTCATCACCAGCACACCCGGTCCAAGTGAACGGACCATCTCGAAGAAGACGGTCATCGCTATTTAATGCTGTCCATTTTATAATATCATGATACATAGAGCCCAAATCTTGTTGTGCAAGAGTTATATCTTGGAAAATTTTATCTTCCGTCATGATTTCAGCCGGAGCAATATCCAGATAATCACAAGAACCTAAAACAGAGCCAGCTAATAATAAAAGCGCAAAAGCTTTCAGTTTATAATTTTTCAACATAATCTTTTTCTTTTAGAATGAAACATGAACACCAAAATTAAATACCTTCATCTGCGGATAATTAACGGCACCATTCGGAGATTCCGGATCGAAAATTTTCATATGGTCCCAAGTAATCAGATTCACCGCATTGGCATAAAAGCGAAGCTCTTCAACTCCAAGAAACTTGTTAACCGATTTTGGCAGGCGATAACCAATTTCCACATTCTTTAGACGAAGATAGTCACTGGACTTCAACCAATAGGTTGACTCTATATAATTATTATCACTATGGTCAGAAGATAAACGAGGATAAAATACATTTGCATTCTGTTCTGCGGTATTATTTGTAGACCAATAGTTATTCAATACATCTTGTGATACAGATGCTTTAGATTCGAAAGGCCAAATAGCAGAACCTGTAAACCACGTATTACCACCCAATGCAGCCTGAAATAACACACTGAAATCAAAATTCTTCCAGTTACCGGACAAAGCTAAACCTACAATCTTATCAGGTGTTGAATTCTTACCAAGATACCCACGATCATCATCATTAATCACACCATCACCATTTAAATCTTTATAGCGAATATCACCCGGTTGTAAATTAGAAGCTGTTGTTTTCGCAATATCAGGATCATTTATTTCATCCCAAGTTTGGAACAGCCCTTCTGCTATATAACCATACATCTCGTCAATACTAGTTCCGGCACGGCGTTGCCAAGGTTTATCAACATTATCAGGTTCGTCCGCTGATATAATTTTATTCTTTGCATATGAAAAGTTACCTTTAACAGAATATCCCCAATTACGGAAATTCTTGCGATGCTCCAATTCTATTTCAAAACCCTTATTAGTAACAATACCTGCATTGATAGAAGGTAAAGAAGTAACACCGATAGTACTCGGTATCGTACCCGGAGTACAAAGAATATCAGTACGTCTTTCATGAAATACGTCTACGGTCAGATGAATAGCACTCTTCCACAAATCCAAATCCAAACCAATATTCAATTTCTTTGCTTTTTCCCAAGTGACACTTTCATTGCCTGTTGAATAAACTCCAGCTCCCCCTAAATTCAATCCATTACCTGTATGACCAAATGTATAAGTCTTCCAACCTGTAGTCCACTGACTTTGATACAAAAAACGCGAACCATTGTCATCATTACCAACTAAACCATAAGAGAAACGGAATTTCAATAAATCAAGCCATGAAGTATTCTTTAAAAAATTCTCTTCAGATAGTACGTAACTCAAAGATACAGCTGGGAAAAAGCCCATACGATGCCCTTGTATAAAATTTTCAGAACCATTATACCCCATATTAAACTCACCGAAATACTTACCGGCATAATTATAGGTTACACGTCCCACAATACCTTGTTTACGAAAAGGAAGTCCTTTGATTGCATCTGTAGCATCTATTAATTTACTACTTTGATTATACATCAACAACCCTGTCACATTATGCTCGCCAAAACTACGAGAATAGTTCAACATGGCTTCCAGCAGAGTGTAACGTGTACCGTTAGCTGTGACTCCATACCCCAAAGCTTCACTACCAGTTCTCACATTTGCATAAGTACCTTTTGACAAGTCTGTTTCAGTCTCAGCAATAGAAAATTTATAAGCATTATATCCTCTACTACGACTAACATTACGATAGTTATCCGCATCAAAAGATAAACGTGCCGTCAAACTTAATCCTTGAGTGATAAGCCTGCTCATATCCCACGTCACGCCTGCCGTAGCATTCAATGTAGTACTTTTATTAGCTGCATATCCTGTTTTTGTCAGCATTGCGTAAGGATTACCCTCAGAATTAGCATATTCTGCAATAGATCCGTCAGGATTGGTCATCGGATAATAATAAGGCAAACGAGTTTTGATAGCATAGAACAAATCACTGGCACTGGTTCCCGGAAAGTTTAAATCTTGAATAATACCTCCCAAATTCAACATCAACTTCACATCTTTACGAATATCAACATCAATATTGGTACGAAAGTTATATCGTTCCATTTTTGCATTAGTATTGTACTCTGACATATCAGAATATTTATAAATACCATCCTGATTCATATAGCCTACTGATACAAAATAGCGGAATAAAGAGCCACCACCCGAAACATTCACGTTTGCTTGCATCTGCCCAGTATTATCTTTCAGTAATTCTTCTGTCCAGTCAACATTAGGATATAAATATTGATAAGTAGGATTGCTACGGTCGCGATACTTGGCAATGGTCTCCGGAGTATATTGACTAGACTTTCCGTCATTTGAAAGCCCTTCTTCAAACAATGTCAACACATCATAAGAATCGCAATATTTAGTCAAACGAGTTGGAGTTTGGACACCGTAAGAATAGGTCAAGGAGACTTTTGGTGCCCCCACTTCACCTCGTTTAGTAGTGACCAATACAACACCGTTCGCACCACGTACACCATATACCGCTGTGGCCGAAGCATCTTTCAATATAGAAACGCTTTCGATTTCATTAGCATCAATATCGCCAAACGAACGTTCCACACCATCTACCAGAATCAAAGGATTTGTACTTCCCGTAAAAGTCGCTTTACCGCGAACAAATATAGTAGCACCATCATAGCCCGGTTCACCGGATTGCTGAATGGCTGTAAGCCCCGTCACTTTACCCACCAAAGCATTCGTAATATTGGCTACAGGAGTTTGTTTTAAAACTTTCTGATTAACAGAAGTAATCGCGCCTGTGACACTCTCCTTTTTCTGAGTGCCATACCCCACAACTACAACTTCTTCCAGAGTTTGTTCGCTTGTTTTTAAAACAATATCCACTATCGTCTTCCCTTGAACGCTCACAGTCTGATCCTCATATCCTACATAAGAGACTGACAATTGAGCATTTTTCTTAGATACTTTAATGGTGTATTTACCATTGAAGTCCGTAATAGTACCATTGTTGTTATCCCCTACCTCACGGATAGTGGCTCCAATCAATGTTTCTCCCGTTTGATCCATTACTGTACCAGATACCTGGTATTGTGCCCTGGCATATACACCGATAAAGCAGAGCAACAGTGTTAATAGGCATTTTTGCATACTACATTGTTTTTTACTTAATTATTAGATTTTGATTAACTATTAGATTTTGATTAACTATTAGTTTACTTTCCATTCAATAACCCCACCCGATGCACCTTTCTGCAATTGGGCAGCTATTTTCAGTCCTGTCGTTTTCACCGGTTTGAAATCAAGGCTGTTGTAGCAGTCTTTCTTTACCGTATATTCATTCAAAGCTTCTACTTCTTTCCAGCTTTTACCATCTTTATAGTAGAGTTTCCAACTTTCCGGCACCCGGAAATCCCCGTCATAATGATCGAAATCCAACCAGTACACTTCTACGTTTGAAATCGTATAAGGTTGATCAAATTGATAAGCCAAAGTTTCCTGTGTTCCATTTCTCAACCACCAGTAGTGATAAGGTTTGGAAATATCCGATGAGCGCTTTGGTTCCCACTGGTCATTCACACCCCATGCCCAAGTTTCAACCGAAGCAGATTCAGGAGCATCTTTCTGGATAGGTGCTTGTATCATCAGTGTATGTGCCTTGCTGGCGATTGTTGGCTCTGGAGTAGGACGGGCATACTCTGCAGCTTCAGGAATCCATATCGCCATCTGGTCTGCACCACGATTGTTCCAAGTGGAATAAGGAATGGCTTTGAAAGGAACCTCTTTCACACTACCATCTTTTTCTATTTCCTTAGCTGTACCAGTCAACACCATGACACCGTTTAATAAATCAGCATCGTAAGTTGCCTCCATTGAAGTTCCGTCAGGAATAAACTTATTAAAGACAATGCTGTCAACCTGATCTTTACCTTCCAGGCAGAACATAATTGGGCCACGCTCAATAGCAAGCTTACCACGGTCATCTTCTACATTATCATTCGCTTTCACACGGCGGACATCCATCGGGAAATTAATTTCCACAACATCTCCAGTCTTCCAGTCATGGAGAATCGTAGCATAACCATCCAGTTGCGTGGCATTTATTTTCTTGCCATTAATAGAGATAGTGTAAGCCTTTGCCTTATCAGTAAACGAATAAAGGTCCGTAGGTACAGGAGCATCCTGTGCCCATCCCGGAATACGAACGCGCAAAGCGAACTCCTGTTCTTTTTCGGGATTAACGGAAATGCTGACTTTGCCATCCCACGGATAGGTTGTGATCTGTTCCAATTTTACATTGTTAGTTTCCGTATTCAATTCAGCTTTACTCTGGATATAAAGATTGACATAAATATCATTGCCCTGAGTAGCATACATGTAAAAAGGTACGGAAGCCATGAAACGCGTTACATTACCCGGACAGCAAGCACAACCAAACCATTGCTGGCGTTCATGTTGCCCCATAGACTCAAGCGGATTATCATAGAAAAATTTATCGCCACTGAGTGAAACACCCGAAATAACTCCATTATAAAGAGCACGCTCCAGTACATCGGCATACTTGGCATTACCCGTAGCTAGGAACATACGGTGATTCCAATATACATTGGCAATGGCAGCACAAGTCTCACAGTATGCGGTATGGTTATTCAATTCATAGTTAGGACCAAATCCTTCACCTTGCGGACGTGAGCCGATACCACCGGTGATGAAGAGCTTCTTACTTGCCATATTTTCCCAGATACGACTTAAAGCATTGAAATAAGCAGTATCCTGAGTTAATGAAGCTACATCGGCAACACCGGAATAAAGATATCCTGCACGTACGGCATGACCTACTATTTCATCTTGTTGCAAAATGGGTTTGTGGTCTTGGCTGTATTCGCTGAGACGATGTCCGTCTGTTCCGCGACCGGTTTCCTCTACAAAGTATTTAGCCATTTTCAAATACTTTTCATCACCTGTCACCTTATATAACTTAGCAAGGGCCATTTCAGCGATAGGATGCCCAGAAGGAACATGCTTCTGTCCTTCATTCGGACCAAAGACCTCACATACCAAGTCGGCATTCTTGATAGCTACATCAAGGAGATTACGCTTCCCTGTTGCACGATAATGAGCAACGGCAGCTTCATACAAATGACCGCTATTATAAAGTTCATGACTATTAATCTTTTCCCAACGACTCTTTCCCCACCAACCGGAAAGGCGATAGCATTTATTAGTAACACAAGTGGTAAGATAGCCATCCGGTTCCTGAGCAGTAGCAATCAAGGTAATAACGCTATCCAAATAAGCATCCAGCGCTTTATCATATTTCACAGCCAGCGAATAAGAGGCTCCTTCTATAATCTTATAAGGATCAGTATCATCAAAAGAAAAGTCACCGCGATGTTCTCCCTTCATCAGACCACCAGCTATGGCGAAGTTATCAAAGCGTCCATTCTTCTCACATTCCTTAAATGCTGAAGGTATGGAAACAGTACGATTGGTTTCAATGCGTGGAGTCCAGAAGTTATCATCCAAGTGGACTTGAGTAAAGGGAACTTCTTTTATCGGTGCATCGGGCTGAACATACGAGTTGTTACAAGCACTCATACTAAAAAGGGCAACACTACCGAAAAAGTATTTAGTTATTCTATTCATAATATGTAATAAAGATATGGATTTCATAATTCTTCTTGCAATTAGCGTATTACAAAGTAATGGATTTCTTTTTTAACAGGATAAAACAATAATCTATATGAATGCTAAAATAGTCGAGTCACAAAGCCTCAGAAGGGGATTTAGACAATCATTTCATATATTGGATTATTTTTTCATACCTGTAGGTACTATGCACAATAAGCCCATAAATGACAAACGAAAAGGGAACGGAACACCAATTATTAACTGAATCTGTAATATTTTACAGGAAGTGCTTCTCATATTCATCACATATAATGATCATTCAAAAACTACACCCAACCAGACAGATATCCGGAATGCACCTACTCCTACTTACTTCCTATCTACTTTTTCTTATTATACTAAGGAGAAAGAAGCGTTCGGCCCGGCGAATATCAGAAACAGATAAAAAAGAAGAAAGTATCCATCCATCTTAATTAAGCAGCAAAGCACCCGATTATTTCAGGTAATTTTGCTCAGATCATAGGGGGTAATTAGTCAATTTAGAGTTGATTAATTACCCCCTATGATTTGATTTATAAGCATTAACAGCTTTACTCTTATTTGTTTTCCTTTGCTTCCGAAAGATGGATGAGCTCACCTCTATCGAAAGAAAAAGAAACCTTTAATTTTAAATTCAAATTCATGAAGAACTATCATTTTAAAAGATCATCAAAGAAAACTCTCCTCTCCGTGATGATGGTATCCGCTCTCTATGCGGGCTACCCACAGGATGCTTTTGCAACGGTAAATGAAGTACAAGCAGTCATGCAATCCAACCCTGTAAAGGGACAGGTAGTAGATGAAAACGGAGACCCCGTCATCGGAGCTACCGTAATGATGAAAGGTACATCCAAAGGAGCTATTACAGACCTTAACGGTAACTTCACGCTGGAAAATGCAGCTAAAGGTACATTGGTAATTTCTTATATAGGTTACATTACAGAAGAAGTGCAGACAAACGGACAAGCATCTGTAAAAGTGGTATTAAAAGAAGATGCCAAGCGGCTGGATGAAGTAGTGGTAATAGGATATGGCACACAACGCAAGGAGGAACTGACAAGCTCGGTGATGAGTGTTAAAGCCAGTGAGTTTGTACAAGCAACAAAACCGGATGTAGCAGGGCTAATCAGGGGTAAGGTTGCAGGCTTAGCTGTAGTTTCGCCTGATGCCAATCCATTGTCCACTTCACAAGTTTCGTTGCGTGGTGTTGCTACGCTCAATTCAGGCACCTTTCCTTTGGTCATCATTGATGGTGTCCAGGGAGATCTCAACAGCGTTTCTCCGAATGATATTGCACAAATCGATGTATTGAAAGATGGTTCGGCCGCAGCCATCTACGGAACCAGAGGAACTAATGGTGTAATACTGATAACCACCAAAAGTGGTAAAACCGAAATGAAACCCTCAATCGAAGTCAACAGTTATATTTCGTTTCAGAAAATAAATAAGAAACTTCCTATGATGAATGCCAATCAATACCTTGAAAAGGTTCAGCAAGGAATTCCCGGTGCAATGGATGGTGGAGCCAAAGTCGACTGGATGGACGAAATACTACAAACTCCGTTTAATCAGACATACAGTATTAACCTCAGGGGAGGATCGGCAAATACCAGCTATATCGCCAGTTTCGATTATACCTCGAATGAGGGAATTGTAAAACGCTCAAAAGTAGATATGATTTATCCTCGTATTAACATCGTTCACCGTATGTTCGACAACAAACTTAAAGTAGAGGCAAATCTGAATGGTTATCAAAGGAAGTACGACATCGGATACAGTAATGATGTATATCAGAGTGCTTTGATTTTTAATCCGACAAGTCCTATTAAAGATGAAAATGGTAACTGGACCGAAATAGCACGTGATATGATTTTTAATCCAGTTGCCCTTTTAAACGAAACAAAAGGGGAAAATAAAACAACTAACTTAAGGGCGTATTCCTCAATCACTTTTATCCCAATCGAAGGTCTGGACATTAAGTATCTGATCTCAAACGAAACCAACAACAACTTTTCCGGATATTATGAGACAAAGAAGCATAAATCAACCACTATAAGCAAAAAGAACGGATATGCCTCACGTTCAACAGCCCGCAGCGAAAATACCATGATGGAATTAACTGCCCAATATAACAAACAGTTCAGCAATTCTCACAATCTAAATGCATTAGTCGGATATAGTTGGAATAAATGGAACTATCAATCCGCTTCTATGGATAATTATGACTTTCCGTCCGACGACTATTCATACAATAATATGGGATTGGGCAATGCTTTGAAAGAAGGGAAAGCTAATCAAGCTTCTTATCAAAACGAGAATAAGCTCATAGGATTTTTTGCAAGAGTGAATTACAATTACAAAGGCAGGTATTTTGTCTCCGCCAGCATAAGGCATGAAGGTTCTTCCCAATTCGGTGAAGATCACAAATGGGGTAACTTCCCGGCAATATCCTTGGCGTGGAATATAAAAGGGGAACAGTTCCTTCATAATATCCAAGCGATTAGCACTCTCAAGCTAAGAGCCGGTTTTGGTATAACGGGCACTGAACCGGGTACTCCCTATCTCTCCTTAAATAAACTGAACATGGGAGGTTACGGTTATTACAATGGTAAATGGACGAATCTGTTGCGACCGGATGGAAATCCTAATCCTGATTTACGATGGGAGAAAAAAGAAGAATTGAATATCGGTCTTGATTTTGGTTTCCTTAGCGACAGGATATCCGGAAGTATTGATTTCTATAACCGGGAAACAAAAGACCTGATTGGAGATTATCAAGTCCCCGTGCCGCCTTATTTTAGTCCATGGATTAAAGCGAATGCCGGTTCGATACGGAACACAGGTCTTGAAGTTTCTCTCAATATAGTTCCTGTCCAAAACAAGAATTTCACTTGGGATTCAGGCATCAACTTCTCAACTAATAAAAACAAACTCCTATCATTATCCAGTGACAAGTATTTCTCCGACTCCCATCAAAATAAAGGAAACACGCTTGCCCCCATTCAGCAGCCGACTCACAGAATACAAGAAGGAGAACCCGTTGGAAACTTTTATGGTTATAAAACTATCGATATAGACGAAAACGGACACTGGATAATAGAAGGCGCAGATGGCAAGCCCAAACCGATTTCAGAGCAACAGGAGTCCGACAAGAAAGTTCTGGGTAATGGTCTTCCCAAATTTTACCTGAATTGGAATAATACAATCAGATATAAACAGGTTGATTTCTCTGTCACTATGCGAGGAGCATTCGGCTTTCAGATATTAAATATGGCAGAGATGCATTACGCAGCTCCTATTTCATTATTAGGAGGAGATAATGTTATGGAAAAAGCATTTGATAATGTATACGGCAAACGACCATTGGCTTACGACCAGTCCTTGCAGTACGTAAGCTACTTCGTTCAGGATGGTGATTATTGGAAAATTGACAATATCACAATCGGATACACTCCGAAGATTGGAAAGAATAAATGGATAAAAAGTTTCAGAATTTACGGTAGTATATCAAATCTTGCCACAATAACCGGATATAGCGGGATTGACCCGGAAGTCGGAGTTACAGGCCTGACTCCCGGTATAGATGACAGATACAGATACCCCTCTGCCCGCACATTCTCTTTAGGCATAAATTTGAATTTCTAATCTATTAAAACGAATTATTATGAAAAAAAGAACTTTCACTAAATATATATCTTTGTTTTTATTGACGATAGGTACTATCAATTGCACCAACCTGGATGAGAAAGTATTTTCATCTGTTACAGAAGAAACCTATAATTATACTCTTGCAGATTTCGGACCTAATATCGCAGGAGCTTATGCAGCGTTAAATTATGGTTATGTGGGCACGTATTGGCAAACTCAGGAATTAACGGGATGTTGTATATCAACCCCTGCTAATGCAAGCGGTTGGGATGACGGGGGGATCTATAAACGCTTGCAATTCCACAATTGGAATTCTGAACTGGGACAGATTTCAGACTTGTGGAACAACTATTTCACCGGTGTAATATTGTGCAACAGCGCCATTAATAAACTTGAACGCGACTTGATACCTTCTCCATCGGTTACAGAAAAGCAAACGGGTCTGGCTGAATTAAGGGCATTGAGAGCTTATTATTATTGGATTCTCTTTGATAATTTTGGTGATATCCCATTGGTAACGACCATGTCTCAGGATCTTCCGGAGAAAACGCCAAGAGCAGAGGTTTACGATTTCGTTGTAAGGGAACTAAGTGAAGTGATACCTTCCCTGAACGAAGAACAAGGGGGTAATATGTATGGACGCATTAATAAATGGGCAGGAAAAGCTATATTAGCCAATGTATATCTGAATGCAGAAGTCTATACGGGTACCGCCCGCTGGAATGAATGTCTGTCACAATGCAACGATATCATTAATAGCGGAAAATGCGATCTGTCACCAGAGTTTAAAGACTCCTTCAGGGCTCAAGGTGTGGAATCTTCAAAGGAGGTGTTGTTTACAATCCCTTATGATTACAATAGGGGAGTAGTAGGAAACTACCTTTTCATGAATTCATGGCATAGTGAGCTGCAAAAGAAATTCCTTTTGAACGCAGTACCCAATGCAGCCGGTGGGCCGAAAGGTACAACACAATTCATTGACACCTATCAGGAAGGTGATTCCAGGCTTGAAGACACCTGGTTGATGGGCCAGCAATTTGATGCAGAAGGAAATCCATTATACGGTGTTTATGACAAGAAAGGAGAACTATTAATATTCTCCAAAGAACTTCCTGACGGAAATTATACAAACGAAATGGAAGGATACAGGTATAATAAACAAGAAGTTCCTGCCGGTTCAGAATGGAGTTGTAGCACAGATATTCCACTTTTACGTTATTCGGAAGTACTATTGATGAAAGCCGAATGCTTGTTAAGGACAAATCAGCCCGGAGCCGGTGAATTAGTAACTGAAGTAAGAAAAAGAGCTTTTAAAGCAAACCCATCAAAAGCAATCGTAACAGACGATGAATTGAAAGAGAATTCCAGTTACAAATGGGGAGTGGTTGAAAAATATCAGATCACAGATCCCGGCAACCAAGATCCAATAGAATTCGGACGCCTGTTTGATGAAAGATGTTGGGAGTTCGTATGGGAGGGATATACCCGGAGAGACATGATACGCTTTGGCATATTCTGTAAGAAAAGCTGGTTGTCACATAAACCGCAGGGCGATCATCGTATTGTGTTCCCAATACCTCAGAGAGCCGTAGATGCCAATCCGAAATTAACACAGAATCCTGCCTACGCAAATTAAAAGATTTAATTCATTATATGACAAAAGCAATGATAAAGAGATGTACCGGGACACTTGTAGCCCTGTGTATCTACTCAATATCAGGATTGAACGCCCAAAATATAACAGTGAAAAACGATTGTTTTCGGACTGATTTTTCAGAAGATGGCGTGTCTGTTTTTCAGGTTGACAGAGATTCTGTCAACCTGATAGCAGACAATCAGATGTGGGGAGATATTTTGATACGATATCGTGTCAACCAAGAAGACTGGAATATGCTTGAAACGGGATTGACCAGACGTACTTGTATAAATAAAAATACATATGTATATACTGATTCGTTGTGCTATATGCCTTTATGTATGAAGCGATATTACACTCTCGCTGAAGATGGTCTGCATTTGAAAATCGAAATTTCAAATATTACCAACCGCTCTGTAGAATTAGGTGATATAGCTTTCCCCTTTAAGTGGAGAGAAGGATTCAATGCCGCTCCAAGCACAATCTTTGAGAGCAACTTTACACATAAGCACAATATAGCTCTGAATTCTTCATTTCAGATACTTTCCAAACCATCAGGTGTGGGTCCCTTTTATATCATGATGACCAGTGAGGGCACTCCACTGGAATACTTTGATACTACTAATAATGTATATACAGCATATCTTCATTCCGGATGTACTGGTCCCAAAACTGAAGGCAGCTGGCGTATTCCTCATACAACAAGAGTATTGACACCTAGAGAAAAAGTAAACTATAGTTTTTTACTCACTTCCGTTTCCCGATATGAGGACATACGTAACGCCATTTATACAAATGGATTACTGGATGTTCGTACCGCCCCCGGATATACTATTCCCAGTGATTTATCTGTAAGAGTTGCCATTCGTCTCAAAGGAACAATTCAATCTCTTGTAGCAGAACATCCGCAACAAACAGAAATTAAACAGCTTGGAAGAAGTCCCGATGGCAGGTACTTGTATGACATACGTTTTCACAAACTTGGAGAGAATATTATTTGGGTCAATTATAACCATGGTGAAAAGTCTTTCCTGGAATTCTTTTCTACGGAACCTCTGGATGTTCTTATCAAAAAAAGGAGCTCTTTCATTGTCAACAAACAGCAACATAAAGCTCCGGGCAAATGGTGGGATGGCTTGTATTCTGTATATGATATGAAATATGGGAAACTACGAGGGCCGGAAGATACCGACGGATTTAATGGTTGGTGGGAATACGTCTGGGGATGTGATGATCCGATATTGAGTAAGGCACCTTTTGTTGCCGCTAAAAATGTAGTGTATCCTGATTCTACGGAAATAGCTTCCTTAGAATACTACCTGAAGAATTTTGTATGGGGAAAACTCCAACGAACAGATCAAGAAACTCCTTATCCATTCGCTATCTACGGGGTACCCAACTGGCATGTAGCCCGTGATTCAGCCTTACAAAAGCTATACAAATATGATGCAAAAGATCGGATAAAAGTCTGGAGAGCATATGATTATCCACATATTTTCAAGCTTTATTATCACATGTCACAAATAGCGGAAATGATTCCCGAATGGACACATTACCTGACTGCCGATGAGTATTTCGACCGAGCTGTACAGACCGCTATGGCTTACTTTAAGTATCCGTATGAAATTTGGTCTTGGCTGGATATCTATAAATGGGGTATGTATAACGAATGGGTAGTTCTTGAACTTATAAAAGGATTGGAACAAAGAGGCAGGAACGATGAAGCTGCATACTTGAGAGGCGAATGGGAGAAAAAAGCCAAGTATTTTATTTATGACGATAAATATCCTTATCGTTCGGAACATAGTTTTGACCGCACAGCTTTTGAATCATCGTATGCCCTGGCTAAATATGCGATAGAACATCCGATGAAACCGGATAAAGACTTATGGTATGACAAAAATAAAAGAACGTGGCATTCACACCCGAAGGTGACAGTAGAAGATGCTGAAAGATTTATGAAGCAACAGCATTATGCAAGCTTGTCCGTACGCGGGTGGATAGCTCCCAAATATTACCTGTCCGGCACAGATTGCGCATTCAAGCAACATACGGGCGACATGTCTTATATGGCCATGATGGGAGGTTGGTCTGTACTGGACTATGGTCTGCTTTACTCGAAGAACCCTGATTGGATCGAATTAGGATATAACTCTTTCCTTAGCTCATGGTCGTTAATGAATACAGGAAACGAGACATCCAACTATGGCTATTGGTATCCGGGAAAAGAAAAAGACGGAGCCACCGGATGGTGTTTTGTAGGTGCAAAGAATGGATATACATGGTTGCATAGAAATGAAAAGCGTGGCCCTTGGCGTTATGATGGAGAGATAGACCTAGGATATGGCGCGGCCTTTCATACTGCCCGCACAATTGTAATACAGGATTCAATCTTTGGTCTCCATGCCTATGGTGGGGTATTGAGCAAAGAGGAAACTTCCCTGTCTGTTATTCCGCGTGACGGGGTAAGACAGCAATTCAGTTTTATAACTTCTGAATTTCGCTATCATCTCACTTTGTCAAGAGACGGATTTCTACCAGAAGCACCAATAAAGATTGAAAGAAAGGGGAAACAATCGCATTTTATGCTGGAAAATAAAATTAATACTGCTATGGGTACTAAGCCATCTAAATCTGGGCATTCAACATTATTACAAATCAGAGCAGACAAAATTGTTCCTTACAAAGTACAAGCGGGTAAGAAAGTTTGTACGATACAGAAATGTACTGTCGGATGGGAAGTGAGATTACCAGTAAGTGAAATCACCGAAGAAGTTACAATATGGTGGAAATAATGCATATAAACCATTAAAAACAATTCATTATTAACATATCAAAGTATGAAAACAAAGATTATTGCAATTTTAGTATTTGCCAGTTTGATGACGAAGCTTAATGCTCAGAATCACGATAAAGTAGGATTACTGGAAAAGCCGGTACCTGTTTCTTCTGTAAGAAATATAACCGGATTCTTCGGACATCGTATGGAAGTTAACCGGAATGCCTACCTGAAACACTTTCCAATAGATAAATATGTGGACTTTGTTGTAAACAGGCAACATTCGGCTTGGGACTGGACTCAGGCAGAACAGCATGGAAAGTGGATAGAATCAGCTTATCTGTCGGCAGTTCAGGGTGATGACAAGGAATTACTAATTAAAGCTGAAAGCGTACTGAATCGCATCATTGACTCACAGGAAGCAAACGGTTATGTAGGAGCCACAGCCAAGAGTTTCCGGTCTCCCGAAAGACCAGTCAGAGGAATGGACGCTTACGAATTATATTTTGTTTTCCATGCCTTTATCACAGTATATGAAGAAACAGGAGATAAAAAAGCACTAACTGCCGCAGAGAAATTGGCAGACTATTTCTTGCAATATTTCGGACCGGGTAAACTGGAATTCTGGCCCTCTGATCTGAGAGCACCTGAAAACAAACAAAAACATCTGGACGGACACTCAGACTTTGCAGGGCATAGTGTACACTATTCTTGGGAAGGTACTTTACTTTGTGACCCCATAACAAGACTATATGAACTGACAGGAAAGAAGAAGTATCTGGAATGGAGCCAATGGGTAGTCAGCAACATCGACAAATGGAGTGGATGGGATGCATTCTCCCGTTTGGATTCCGTTGCGGACGGTACTTTAGGGGTGGATAAACTTCAACCTTATGTACATTCGCATACTTTCCACATGAACTTTATGGGCTTCTTGCGACTGTATCGTATCACCGGTGATAAAACGTTGCTGCGTAAAGTGTCCGGAGCATGGGACGACATTCATGAACGCCAGATGTACATCACCGGTGGTGTAAGTGTTGCCGAACATTATGAACACGACTATGTGAAACCACTTTCAGGTAATATCGTGGAAACCTGTGCCACAATGTCATGGATGCAACTCACACAACAGTTGTTGGAATTAACCGGAGAATCCAAATATGCGGATGCCATGGAACGCCTGATGATTAACCATGTATTTGCCGCCCAGGATTGTGAAAGCGGAGTTTGTCGATATCATACAGCTCCGAATGGAAGTAAGCCTGACGGTTATTTCCATGGGCCGGATTGCTGCACAGCAAGCGGACACCGGATTATCTCAATGTTACCCACCTTCATTTACGCAGAAAAAGGAAAAGAGTTTTATATCAATCAATACATCCCCTCGCAATATACCGGAAAGGATTTCGCATTTGAAATCACCGGAAACTATCCGGAATCCGAAAATATGCAGCTGACCATTGTTTCAGAGAAAGCAAAAAACAAAACATTAAACCTACGTATCCCCTCCTGGTGTGAACATCCGGAAATAAAGGTGAACGGTGAAAACATCGCAGATGTAAAGCCCGGTGCTTACCTGAAATTATCACGCAAGTGGACAAAAGGGGATAAAGTAAGTATCACTTTCCCTATGGAAGAGAAATGGGTATCACGTAGTCATCATAGCAAATATGTTTCCTATAAACTAGCAGGTGGGGAAATCATGTATAAGGAAGAACCGACTGATAGAATTCCTTATGCCTTTGTACGCGGTCCGATTGTTTACTCACTGGACATGGTATGGAATAAGCAGCTTTGCAACGATGATGTGAATATGGATCAGGATATACGGATGAATACAACGATGAAACCTACACTGATCAATAAGCCTGATAACAATATGTTAGGGCCGGTTTATCAAACGAAAGCCTTATATAAAGGTAGTGAGGTAGATGTGATTCTCACTCCGTTCGCAAACATAGGGCAATGGTTCCGCCCGGATGGAATAAAGCCACAGAAATATGCTAACGCTTTCACGTATGGAATCTGGCTGTATAACATAGGTACAAAGTAAATAAGAATAAATTAGCCCCTGCAAACAATCATGAAATGCTCCCATGATAGTTGTAGGGGCTTATTCGTTTATGCTTTCAGTCGCATAATGAACTTACTTCCTTTCCCCAATTCGCTTTCCACCGTCAGTGTTCCCCCATGTGCCTCCACAAAATCTTTTGAAATGGAAAGTCCCAGTCCACTGCCTTGCACCTTTGTGCCGGGCACACGGAAATAACGGTCGAAAATGCTCTGATGATAACGGGGATCGATACCTTTGCCGAAATCCTGCACATACAGTTCAACAAACTCCTTCTCACGCTTGGCACCAATAACGACACGCCCGTTTTCTTTTGAATAACGGACTGCATTGCTCAGAAGGTTCGTCAATACCCAAGCTATCTTCTCACTATCCACAAACAGTTTCGGCATTTTTTCCTCCGGATACTCTACTTCTATCTGGATACCGAACTTATCCGCCTGAACCTGATTGGCTTTAATGGCATATTCTATAAGTTCGATAGGCTTGGTTATCTTCGGCATCATCTGGAGCTTGCCAGCTTCTACTTGTGTCATATTCAGAAGTTCACCAGTGATACCCAGCAGGCGGTCGGCATTTTCTTTAATGCTTTTCGATAATTGTTCCTGCTCATCATTCAAAGCTCCTACCCTCTTATCCTCCAGCAACTGCAAACTCATAAGAATAGCTGAGATAGGCGTTTTCAGTTCATGAGAGATGGTGGAGATAAAGGTTGTTTTGGCAGAATCCAACTCTTTAAATTCGGTGATATTTTTCAGCAGGATCACATCACCCAAGTTCTGCGGTTCATCCGTATCGGCATCCGTATTTATAATGGTGATGTAAGAAGCCTGAAAATAGCTTTCCTTATTATCCGCATAGATTTTCAAGGGTTCTTTCTTCTCACCCGGAGTAATCAGTTCCCGAACCAGACGACGAAGGAGATCATTCTTTAAGGACAGTTCCTCGGCAGAGTGGCGGATTACATCTTCACGTTTCAGATTCAATACGGTGAGTGCTTCTTTATTGATAAAGAGTATTTCATGCTCACAATTCAGACCGATAATAGGTTCATGAATACTGTTCACAACGGCTTCAAGAAACTTCTTTGCAGAAAGAATATCGTTCAGCGTACTGGCACGATATTCAGTCAGGCGCTCAGCCATACTGTTGAAGCTATCGGCCACCTGGCGGAATTCCTCGTGTCCGCTCATATTCAAACGTTTCTCATAGTTATGATTAGCGATTTCAAGGATACCACGCGTCAGTTCCTGGATAGGCTTGTTGATGGAACGGGGAAGCCAGACCAGCAACACGATACTGGCAAGAATGCAAATAGCACCTGTAACGGAAATCCACAGCAAAGCACGTTCCAGTCCGGGCATGGCGGCAGGGCTGTCTGGTTCGGTAGCTGTCAGTATCTGAAGATTCACTACGGAGAGAGCAACCAGCAAAATGATCATACCAGCCAGAATGCCTACACTGAGTATTAATTTAGTACGAATATTCATAATGCACTGATGAATTAAATTTTATGCAAGTATAATCAAATCTACGTTTGCCTGAGCTAAATCATTCACAAATTTTCTGTATTTCAACACCATAAACAAAGATTGAGGTAAACGGAAAGAAGGACTGCCCATACAAACAGAAGTGATCTGTCTCTCTTTACAAGTACGGATGATGGCATCCAATACATCTTTGGATTGTACCTGAACCACTTCACCATCCAACTCAGTGACCAACTTAAAGTGATTCAACAGATAGCGCTGACTTGCCAGGTCGATACGGTCAGCACTCTCGCGAGGTGTTTGTACATATAGGGCTATAAAAGAAGTATTGTAACGGGTTGCCAGACGTGCCGCCTTACGAATGATGCGTCGAGGCGTCTTCTCCTTACTGCTGATGCATGCCAGAAACTTCTCATGCCGGACTCCTACACTGGAAACGACCACTTCATTCTCCACTTTCTTCTCCACACGCAACGCTACTTCCTTCAAAGCCAATTCACGCAATTGAAGGATATTCTCGGTTTTGAAGAAGTTATTCAACGCCATGGGTACTTTCTCCGGTTTATAGATTTTACCGGCTTTCAGGCGGGTGATGAGTTCTTCGGCAGTGAGGTCGATGTTCACCACTTCATCCGCTTCCTGCAATACACTGTCAGGGATACGCTCTTTGACTTCGATGCCGGAGATGCCCTGAACTTCTTCGTTGACGCTTTCAATGTGCTGGATGTTGACAGCGGAAATCACATTGATACCTTCGTCCAGCAAATCCATCACGTCTTGCCAGCGTTTCTCGTTTCGGCTGCCCTCTACATTGGTATGCGCCAGTTCGTCTACAATGACAATATCGGGGTGGATACGGATAATGCCCTCCAAATCCATCTCTTCCAGTTCCTTTGCCTTGTAGAATATCTTCCGCCGCGGAATGACAGGGAGTCCTTCCAGTAATACTTCCGTCCCGGCACGACCATGGGTTTCGACGTAACCGATTTGTACATCTACACCATTATCCAAAAGGTCATGGGCTTCCTGAAGCATCCTATACGACTTACCTACACCGGCAATCATGCCGATGTAGATCTTGAATTTTCCACGACGGGACTTCTTAATCAGGTCGAGGAAGTGCTGTACACTTTCTTCTCTGTTCATACTTTCATTTTTAGGCGCGGATTACGCGGATTACACGGATTAAAGGCTGCGCTATTACGCTGTATTACAGAACAAGAATCCGTGTAATCCGCGTAATCCGTGCCTAATCTTTAGTTATCACGGTTTCAACGTTATACCAAATACCAAATGAGCATCCTCCAAACATGGATTCCAGATAGCTTGCGCAAAGATAGGCAATGAAAACGAATCTGTTATCCTGATAGCCGTGGTAGCTTTCAACGCTACATTGGTAAAAGCAAAACCGGAATTTCCATATCCTACTGTATAAGTTTTATAAGGAACGAATCCTACGGTTGCATTCAAATCTACCGACTTCACACTGAACGGATAGTTCAGCTCGCAATAGGAAGAATAATTTTGCTTACCTTCCTCATTCTTATCGGCACCGGCAAACATCAGATACCATGCCATAGACAAAGGAAGTTTCTCACAAGGCAACGTATAAGCCAAACCTGCTTCAAAGAAGTGAGCAGTTTCATGGCTCTTGAAGTTGAAGTACTTCCCGGCTCCCTGACCTGCCCACCATAGACTTGCTACGGACAGTGTGGGCCCTGATTCACCTAAAGTATAAGCAGCCGTCAGATCTATCTCCTTGCTTGCCAGTCCTTCTGAAGATTTATTACCATCGAAGTCTGTCGAGCCCCAGGCTGTCACAGAAAAATCACCTATGCTGAATCCTAAAGTCGGCTGGAAACTTGCTCCGGTCTGATAAACACCACGCCAGACGTAAGAGCTGACTAAATCACCCTGCACAGTAAATTCCTGAGCCTTTGCACTTGTAGTTCCTAAAATACAGGCAACAGCAACTGCTGCTGTCGCAAAAATATTGTTTCTTAATCTTTTCATAATTCATTCAATCTTTTTAAAAGTAAGGTTATCTTTAAAAAAGAGAGGCAGCGTTCCATTCACCCTGTTTTAGACATCACCATGGCAAAATATGAATGGAATCTGTCCGCCTCTCTACCAACCTAAAGTTATTTCTTATTTGCTTCTTCCAGTGCGATATTCAGTTTCAGAACATTCACCTTCTCCGTACCGAAAAGACCGAAAAGCGGTTTCTGTACTGCATTGTCTACGAGAGTCTTTACTTGTGCCTCGTCCATGCCACGTGCCTGGGCCACGCGTTTCACCTGTACATAAGCACTGGCGGGAGTGATATCCGGATCAAGACCGGAAGCACTGGCGGTTACCATTTCTGCAGGAACGTCTTTACGGTTCAGATAAGGATGGTGTACGAGGAAAGTATCGATACGGGCTTCTACTTCCGAAAGATATTCTTCGTTGGTAGGGCCTTTGTTGCTACCGGAAGAACTGGTAGCATCGTAACCGTCACCGGCATGGGAAGGGCGTCCCCAGAAGTAGATGTCTTTTGTGAACATCTGTCCTACATTAGCGGCACCGACAACTTTACCATCCAGAGTCGCTACTTCCGCATTACCCTTATTGGGACCTGCCACCTGGGCAAATATCCACAGGATAAGGATATAGAATACAGAGAAGAACACGCAAAATGCAAGTGTTATTTTAAGGGATTTGAATAATGTTTTCATTACTGTTTTTATTTATTGAAAGAATAAACTGACAATCATATCTATTAATTTAATTCCGATAAAGGGTGCAATGACACCGCCTAAGCCATAAATCAGCAAGTTGCGGCGAAGCAATGCACTGGCACCAATCGGTTTATACTGTACTCCTTTCAGTGCCAACGGAATCAATATAGGAATAATGATAGCGTTAAAAATTATAGCTGAAAGGATGGCTGACTCAGGACTATGCAGCCCCATGATATTCAGCGGTGCCAACTGAGGGATGGCTACCATAAACAAAGCGGGAATAATCGCAAAGTATTTAGCCACGTCATTTGCTATAGAGAACGTGGTCAATGTACCGCGCGTCATCAACAACTGTTTACCGATTTCCACAATTTCAATCAGCTTCGTAGGATCATTATCCAAGTCCACCATATTACCGGCTTCCTTTGCAGCCTGCGTACCGCTATTCATAGCAACGCCCACATTTGCCTGTGCCAATGCCGGAGCATCATTTGTACCGTCTCCCATCATTGCCACCAGTTTACCGGACTGCTGCTCTTTCTTGATATACTCCATCTTGTCTTCCGGCTTAGCCTCAGCTATAAAATCATCCACACCAGCCTTTTCTGCGATATACTTTGCTGTCAGCGGATTATCTCCAGTCACCATCACCGTCTTCACTCCCATCTTGCGAAGGCGTTCGAAACGTTCCTGAATACCTGGTTTGATGATGTCCTGCAACTCAATAACGCCGGCCACCTGCCGGTTGACACACACTACCAACGGTGTACCGCCGTTACTTGAAATTGCAGCAATCACATCTTCCACCTCTTTCGGGAAACTGTTTCCGGCACTCTCTGCAATCTTACGGATAGCATCGAAAGCACCTTTACGTATCTGAGTACCATTTTGCAAATCCACGCCTGAACACTTTGTTTCAGCAGTGAACTTAATCATTCGGGCACCCGTAGTATTCAGGTCACGCATACGGCGACCTGTTTCCCGTCCCAGTTCTATAATTGATTTACCCTCCGGCGTTTCATCGGAGATGGAAGACAGCAGGCAAGCCTCAATAAAATCACGTTCGTCCACACCGGGAGCTGCATAGAACTTCGTAGCTTTACGGTTACCGATTGTAATAGTTCCCGTTTTATCCAGCAGCAACGTATCAATATCACCGGCCGTTTCCACTGCCTTACCCGATTTCGTTATCACATTGGCACGAAGCGCACGGTCCATACCTGCAATGCCGATAGCAGAAAGCAGGCCACCGATCGTGGTCGGTATCAGGCAAACAAACAGGGAAAGAATAGCTGCAATCGAGATATACGTTCCCGGATGCTCTATATTTGTATAATCCGCCATTGGAATCAGCGTGACGCAAACAATCACGAATACCAGTGTGAAACCTGCCAGCAGGATAGTCAGCGCTATTTCATTCGGTGTTTTCTTCCGGGTAGCACCTTCCACTAATGCAATCATCTTATCCAGGAAGCTCTCACCCTGTTGTTGGGTTACCAATACCTTTATCTTATCAGAAAGCACCTTCGTACCACCGGTTACAGAACTCTTATCTCCACCCGCCTCACGGATTACCGGGGCAGACTCGCCTGTGATGGCACTTTCATCAATGGAAGCCAGTCCTTCTACAATCTCACCATCAGCCGGAATCGTATCACCGGCTTCGCAAATAAAGTAATCACCTTTCTTCAGGCGTGCACTACTGATATTGCAGACTTTGCCATCAATCAGAATTTTAGCGGGAGTCTCCTCACGCGTTTTGCGTAGGCTGTCGGCCTGAGCCTTACCACGAGCCTCGGCAATAGCCTCAGCAAAGTTAGCGAACAACAGAGTAACAAAGAGAACGACGAACACCAGAAAGTTGTATCCGAATGTTCCATATTCCGTAGTTCCCAGCGAGAGGATGCAGACTACCAGCATCACCAGCGTCACAAGCTCCACCGTAAACATAATCGGATTCTTAATCATCACCCGTGGATCCAACTTCACGAATGATTGCTTCAAGCTTTCCATTACTTGCTCCTTTTGAAACAAAGAAGCTGATTTCTTATCTTTCATTTTATGAAATTACTAATTACTAATTATGAATTACAAACTAAAATGTTCGGCAATCGTACTCAACGCATGCACCGGGAAGAATGACAGGGCAGCCACAATGAAGATAACCGCAAAAGTCATCACTGCAAATGTCACCGTATCCGTCTTCAGTGTACCGGCACTTTCCGGGATAAATTTCTTCTGCGCCAGCAAACCGGCAATGGCCACCTGCCCTACAATCGGGATAAAACGGCTCAGAATAAGTACCCAACCACACGAATAATTCCAGAAATAAGTATTATCTCCCAGTCCCTCGAAACCGGACCCATTATTAGCTGCACACGAAGTAAACTCATATAATTGCTCACTCAGCCCGTGGAAACCCGGATTATTCAGCCATCCGCCCTCACTCGCCACGAAATCGGGATGATGGGCAAACAGATACGTAGACAGAGCCGTTCCTACCAGGATCACAAACGGATGAAGCAACGCCACAACGGTCGCAATTTTCATTTCGCGTGCCTCCACCTTCTTTCCGAGGAATTCCGGTGTACGTCCTACCATCAGTCCACTGATAAACACGGCTATAATTATAAATGTATAATAGTTCATCCAACCTACCCCGACACCACCGAACCAGGTATTAATCTGCATATTCAGCATCTCCATCATACCACTGAGCGGCATCGTAGAGTCGTGCATACCATTCACCGAACCATTGGAAGTGACGGTGGTCGTAATGCTCCATAAGGCTGTTGCAGCAGAACCAAGCCGTACCTCTTTTCCCTCCATCGCTCCGCCATCCTGCGCAATACCCAGTTCGTCAATACGCGGGTTACCGTTCATCTCCTGATAGACATTGATGCCGACACCCGCCAGATAGGCAAAAAGCATTACACCGAATATACTATAAGCTAGTTTCTTACGATTGGAATAGAAACCGAGTGCGAAAACCATTGCCATCGGTATGATCAGGATAGACCAACATTCCACCATATTGGACAGATACGTAGGATTCTCCAACGGATGCGAAGAGTTTACACCGAAATAACCGCCACCATTGGTACCCAATTGTTTAATAGGCACAATGGCTGCCGCAGGTCCCTGCGAAACCAGTTGTTCCTGCCCTTCCAGCGTGGTCACCTCCATCTTGCCATCGAATCCCATTGGAGTGCCCTGAAGAATCAGGATAAAGCCCACAATCAAGGAAAGAGGCAACAGGATACGTGTACTGCTCAATACAAGGAAGTTCCAGAAGTTACCTATTGTCTTCGTTGTCTTTGCACTGATGGACTTCATGATACCTGCCATAGCCGCCATACCCGTTGCCGCCGTAATAAACTGGAACAGCATGATGACGAACAATTGCGTAAAGTAAGTCAATCCGCTTTCACCGGAATAATGCTGTAAGTTACAGTTCACCATAAAACTGATGCAGGTATTGAATGCCTGGTCCGGACTCTGCGGCCCGTTACCGTCAGGGTTCAGAGGCAGCCAGTGTTGAGTAACCAGCAGCACCATGCCCCACACAAACCAGAAAGCATTCAATATCAACAATGCTTTCAAGAACTGTTTCCAGTTCATCTCCTCCTGTGGATTGATACCGGAAACTTTGAATATCAATCTCTCGACCGGCTTCATGAAGTCCGACCATGTTTTTTGTCCTTTATAGACTTTTGCAATATACTTTCCTAATGGATAAGCCAATACCACCATCAGGATAACTTGCAACGCTACGCCTAAAATTTCTGTGTTCATTTTCTTTCTACTTTAAAACTTCTCCGGTCTCACAAGTACATAAATCAAATACCCGAAAACCGCAATACCCAATACAAATAATGCTGTATACATAATTCTCTCTCCTTCTTAAATCTTTTCAAACCAGTCCACACATTTCCAAAACAGCCAGAAAGCGAACAAGCCACTCAGCAGGCAGAAAATAAATGAAATCGTTAGTCCCATGTTTTTTACCTTTATTGAATTAATACTATTTATTTTATCGGAAGGTTATATGCCAATAGCGTGCCAGAAGGATGGATAAACTCATAAACATCTAATAAACAGCCTTATGCAACAAGCGAATCAGGATACTCCCTTAAAGAGCACCCTTTCAAAATGAAAAGGTATTATCTATTTTGAAAAGAATTGAGGGAAAGAATAAGGAAAAGAAACAATACTATTGGGCGATTTCTGTCTGATTCCGGATTACCCAATACCCCGTTGCATGCGTCGAACTTTTCTATCGGACTTTGTGCAACTTAATCAAAATGTCAAAATGTAAATCGTGATATCTGAGATTTCTTTCTTTCGCACCAATACTTGTTGTGCTGCAAAAAAACGCAAGTATTTCCTGTTAGAAAAATCCAATATGACTTAAAACCGAGAAAGAAAGTATATTTTAGAAACCGATTTCGTCATATTTAGTTCTTATTAATTGCATATATAATATATTCCCACAAAATCGATTATTAGATTCCGCTGCTTATCTTCTTTGAAATAGAGAAATATCGACCGCTTTTTGACAAGGCTACACCCTTTTTGGAAGATGGTGTAACCTTTTAGTGATGATGGTGTAGCCTCTGAAGCAAAAGGTGTAGCCCTTTTGCGAATCACATCATCCATTTGAGTGAAATTGATGATCTGTTTGATTAAAACAGATGATATATATGGGCTGAATAGATCATCTGTGGGCTGCCAATAGATGATATAATCCTTATAAACTAATGCTATATTCTTCCAGAAGCAGCTTTCCAGCAGGAACGCTTGTTATTAATAACGATGAAAGTTCAACATATAGCAGCAAAACTTCCCATTTTGGTATCTTATTGTCATATCAGATCTGATTGTGAATACAAGCTATATCCTATACTCCTCAATCTTCCTGTACAGCGTAGTCAAACCAATTTTCAGTAAACGGGCGGCCTCCGTCTTATTCCCCTTCGTGTACTCCAATACGCGCGCAATGTGACGACGTTCCATAGCCGAAAGTTCGAAGCTGCCAGGCGTCTCTTCATCCGACTGTTCGTAGTGGGCATTCTGGATGTCAAGTGGCAGATCGGCAATAGTCAGCTGTTCGCCTTCGCAAACAATAAGACTGCGTTCTATCACATTACGGAGTTCGCGGATATTTCCTTTCCACGGTTGTAACTCCAAAGTAGCGAGGAAGTCAGGGGTTATTTCAGTTACTGGGCGAGAAAGTTGTGCGGAAAAGTTCTTCACGAAAGCCTTTGCCAACAGACGGATATCTCCTGCGCGCTCACGCAATGGCGGCAGATGCACCTGGAATACAGAAAGACGATAAAATAGGTCTTCCCGGAAACGTCCTTTGGCTATTTCTTCCGGCAAATTACGATTCGTTGCGGCTATGATACGCACATTGACGCGTGTCGGCTTGGTGTCTCCTATCTTTATATATTCTCCCGTTTCGAGTATCCGCAATAGTTTGGCTTGCAATTCAAAAGCCATTTCACCTATTTCATCCAGGAAGATCGTTCCATTGTTCGCCTCCTCAAAAAGTCCTTTCTTATCTTTCAACGCCCCTGTAAAGGAACCTGCTTTGTGACCAAACATCTCACTTTCCAACAACTCCTTGCTAAACGAAGAACAGTTTACAGCCACAAAATTCTGTCGTGCACGCTTGCTGCTATAATGGATGGCCTGCGCAAACACTTCCTTGCCTGTTCCCGTTTCTCCGGTCAGCAATACAGGTACATCAGTCACCGACACTTTCTGCGCCAATAAAACAGCATCTTTCAAAGATTTGGACTCTCCCAGGATAGAATCAAAAGAGTACGCCTGCCCTACCTTCTTCTCAAGCTTTTCAAGACGGGCATTCATTGCGGCTTTCTCTACCGCACGACTGATAAGGGGAATAATCTTGTTATTGTCATCTCCTTTGGTGATATAGTCGAAAGCTCCGTTCTTGATGGCTTGTACGCCATCGGGAATATTGCCATGAGCTGTCAAGAGAATAACTTCCACATTGGGTGCAGCTTTCTTGATAGCCAACACCAGGTCTACCCCATTTCCATCGGGCAGAAAAACATCACACAAAGCGACATCGGGACTTTGCAGTTCCAACTGTTTCAGGGCAGCCCTGCAATCACCAGCCTGACATACTTCATATCCCTCCAACTCCATCATCCGTGCCAGCAGGGTACGGATTTGCACCTCGTCATCAACGATTAAAATCTTGCTCATATTTTTCGGATAAGTTTTAAACTGATAAATGCTAAAAACAGGGTGTGCAAATATAAAGCTTTTCCCTAATACGAACGGCACATCTTTTGAACTTTTATAGTAGAAAGCTTGAAAACCCCGAAACTGATTTTAGAGCTTAACTCCATTCGTACAAGGAGATAAGAGCAGAAAAGAGCAAACAGGCAGCGGGGAGTTTCCCTTCCATTTTGATAAAATCATTCTGAAATGGCAAGGGGGCTTCACAAAAAGATTTGATTAATAACTAAAAAAAGAAGAATATGAGAATCTACAAATTCGATGGAAATGCAACCGCATCCGTAAGAGGTATGCAACATGTGGCAAAACTGATTCAAGACAATACGTCTAAAATAGTCGTACTATCCGCTCCCAAAGATGTTACCAAACATTTGGGCGAGGTAGCTGCCAGCTTCTTCAACCGAAACATAGAGGAAGCACACGACAAAATAACCCGACTGGAATTCCAGTTCATTGACTTTGCCAATGAACTACTTACGAACGACACTATCAAGCACGAAGCCATCCGGGGCATTCTCGACTGTTTCCAGGCAATATGGAAATACAGTATGGAACCTTTCTACTCTACCGATGAAAAGGAAATTCTGGCACAAGGAGAGTTACTGACATCCACCTTGCTGGGATTCTACTTACAGGAGCAAGGAATGGACAACAGCGTGATTTGTGCTTTCGACTTCATACGCACCGGTATGAACGGGGAAGCGGATGAGGAATATATCAGCCAAAAGGTAAAAGAGATATGTAAAGCATACCCCAATACACATCTGTTTCTCACACAGGGAAGCATTTGCAGGAATGCCTTTGGTGAGACCGATTATCTGAAACAAGGTGGAAGTGACTACACCGCCGCCCTAATAGGGACAGCTATACAGGCAGAGGAAATACGGATATGGACAGATGTCGATATACACAGCAATGATACACTGGTAGTGAAAGATGTCGACACCATAAAAAACCTGAGTTTCAGTGAAGCTGAACGGCTCATCTACTTTAATCCCCAAATCCTGCACCCGCTTTGTCTGGCTACAGCATGGAAAGAGAATATTCCCATCCGTCTGCTCAACCCGATGAATCCGACATCAGAAGGGACTTATATATCCGCCAACAGATTGAACGGAAACATGGTAAAGGCAGTCGCTACCAAAGATTCTATCACATACATCCGGTTCGAATCGAACCATACACTCCGGCCTTATATGTTCATCAGCAAGATTTTCGATATCTTCGCCAAATATAAGACGATGCCCTGTCTGCTGACTTCATCCAACGATAACATATCCGTAGCCACAGATGACAGGAACTTTCTTTCTCTCATCCTGCGGGAACTGAACAAGTATGCCCGGATATGGGTGGAAGATAAGATGAGTATCATTTCTGTGGTAGGAAACATGAAATCATCGTGCATCGAAACCGAAGCACGGATTATGGATGCATTGAGGAATATTCCGCTGAAGATGATTTCTTACGGAAGTGATGAGAATGATGTGTCGCTGGTGGTCAAAGTAACGGACAAGGCGGAAGCACTCCGGTTGCTTGACGAAAAGTTGCTTAAGAAGGCGTCTTGAAAAGATTCTCTATATCACCTGTTGGCGGAATTAATTCATAATGGTATAGTAATGAACTAAATGCTGATAATGATTTAGGCGCGGATTACACGGATTAATGGCTACGCTATCACACTATATTACAGGAAAAGAATCCGTGTAATCCGCGTAATCCGCGCCTAAAATTATATTCATAACCCTACAGAAAGAAATCAACCCGCACTTAAAAGAAATTATTCCGTATTTCTTTCGCAATATAACGCCCCATCAACTCCTGCCCTTCTTTATCGGGATGTAAGCCATCGCGCAAATAACGTCCCCTGCCCGAAGGCTGTTCGAATTTCTCGGTTATACCACTATTGGAGTAACAATCTATCAGTTGTACGGAAAGAGCACGGCAGATTTCACGCAGAATGGCAATCTTCTCCAGATTACGTTCATTGCGGGTTACATCACCGGTCTGAATAGGGGTACAAACAAAAACACGACATTTGGGATAATGTTCCAGAATGGTCTGTATAGCCCAACGGGCACCACCTGCCATAGTGGTAACGTCCACTTCAGCAAGAGTCTTACCTTTCAAGGACTCTTCGGCAGAACCAAGGTTCTTGTCATTTGTCCCCATAGAGAAGACAAAGACATCGGGAACGGGATATTGCCCGTTTTCCACTTCGGCAATGAATTTCTGGATGTGAACTTTAGAAACATTATTATGCCGCATCTGCAATTCATGGCTGTCTTCTGTGGGACGCCAACCACCGGATATCCCTGCAAAACCTGCACTTCCATAATCCTGTGTATCGGAATGACAGGCCCAGGTTGCAGAACCTACCGCTACATTATGATGGGTGGAAAATCCAAGCAGCTCGACCACCGTCTTCGACCATTGTTCACCCGCCGTGATGCTATTTCCATCACAACCGAAATTCATTTTACTGAAATCAGGATAAAGGGACTGCGCTTGTAACGCAATCCCTATCCACAACACAACACAAAATCCAATCGATCTTCTCATTCTAACCTCTAAACCATTTTATGAAAAACGTTCCATTATCTCCATACACATACGTCCGTTATGATACGGGCATTTCCAAAATCCGGCCTTGTCATCTTCAATATTCACCGTGCCGTCAGCACGCACACTCCAATGCCACTCACCATTCCCGTAATCCACCAAATGCTTCTTGATGAAGTCCCAGCAACGGAATGCTTTCTGCAATGCTACTTCATCTTCAAAATATTGGTAAAGATTGACATGTCCCACCACATTTTCTGCCTGTACCCACCAATGACGGTCGGTATCGGTCTTCTGCCTATCCAGAAAAGTTTCATAAATCATGGCACCGTCAGGTGTCAGTCCTTCATCAGCTGCGGCGGCAATAAACTCAACTAAAGGTTCTACCTTTTCCAGTAAAGTTTTATCATCCAGAATCAAAGCGGCTTCATGTATCAGCCAGGAAGCTTCTATATCATGTCCGTAAGAAACAATGCGATACTTACTCCGCCAATTGTCATCGAAAAACAATTCCAGATGTCCTGTCTTAGGATTAAGAATCTTATCCGTGAATAATTCTATCAAATTGCGAAGTTGCTTCTTGAGGCGATCATCTTTCCATACACGGTACAAATTAGTATAGGGCTCCAAGATATGCAAATGGGTGTTCATTGTCTTACGTTCGTTCTCGTCTTTATCGCTAAGACGCATATCGGCAATCTCTCCCCATTCTCGGGTAAGAGCCTCGCAATAGCCATTCTTCACAGAATCAAAGCTATACTTCTCGATATCCTCAAACAGACGAACGGCATATTCCAAAGCCTCGGTATCACCCGTGGCACGATGATATTCGCTCAGACCATAGATGGCAAAGCCGATAGCATAGATTTGTTTCTTTGTATCCAATGGGTGACCTTTATAATCGAGCGACCAGTAAATGCCGCCGAACTCCCTGTCATAGAAATGATCTATCACATAGCGTTTGGCACGCATTGCCGCAGACAGGTATTCTTCTTTCTTCAGCAAACGGTAGGCTGCCGAGAAAGTCCAGAGAATACGGGCATTCAATACAGCACCTTTTTCTGTTTCCGGCATCAAGATTCCGGTTCCCGAGATACGGCCATAAAAGCCACCGTTCACCTTGTCTGTCATCTTGTTCAGCCAAAAAGGAAGAATGTTGCCTACTAACTCTTCTTCCATCTCTTTTCGCAGATTCGTGATGTTCATAAGATTTTGTTTTTAGTTTAACTTCTGGCGGGATTCATTTCTGTAGGGTTATGAGTTAAATGATAAATAATCTTTTAGACGCGGATGACACGGATGACGCGGATCTTTTTTTATCCACGTTTATAGCGCAGCCTTTTAAATCCGCGTTATCCGTGTCATCCGCGTCTAAAAAATAATATACCGAATGGCGCCAATCACTTATCACCAAACACTAATCACTTTTGTTCTTTTCTTTCCCGGTATGAATGAATTTCGCCAATGAGTTTTTTAGTTAGCTTATACTCCAAGTATTTTGCAGACCGACACGTAGGTATTTGGTGGACCACCACATACGTATTTGGCAGATCGCTGCATACGTATTTGGCGGATCGGTAAATACGTATCGTATAATCCTCAGTCTGATGCTCGCACTTTCTTCAGTCCTTTGTTAATTTCCTCCACACGCTTCTTTGTCAACGGATAGAAGTACACGACTATCATTGCCACCACAGCCACAGCGGCAGGTATCCAGCTCATTAGCAGATTCAGTCCTGTCAATGCTTCCGCTGTCTGCACGGCACCTTCCGCCGTATTGTAGCCGAATGACGCCAGTATCCACATCACAGCCGCACCGCCAAACGCACCGCCAAACTTCTGTGCCATAGATGAAGATGAGAATATAAGTCCTGTCGAAGCCGTTCCGTCCTTCAGTTCGGCATAGTCCGAAACATCGGCATACATACTCCATATCAATGGTGAAACGATACCCGTACAAATAGATATAATGATTTGCATTATCAGCATCAACCAGAAACCAAACGGTGTGCAAGGCAGGTAAAAGAACAGGATACTCAATACCGCCAATGCCGCCATCGTGAAAATATAGGTAGACTTCTTACCCAACCCACGCGAAAGGGGAACAGCCAGTACTACCCCTATCATATTAGAAACTTCACCCACTCCGAGGAATAACCCGGCATAGAACAAAATCGTGAAGTCACCCAAGTTTAAAAAGATACTGTCACCTATATAATCTTTAAAGAAATAAGCAGCCGTAGCACCACGCACCGTATTAAACAAGTTAGAACACAATGCCGCACCTATCAGCAACCACCAGGGAACATTGGACAACAACGACTTGAAGTCCTTCCCGATAGAAACTGTAGAGACACTCTTTACATATTCCCTCGTCATACTGAAGCAAAGCAAGAACACAACAAAGCACAATGCAGCAATCACAATCATGGAATATTGCCAACTGACGGTCACTGAACCAGTCATCTCCCTGAACCATGTACAAAGCGGTTCCCAAGCAAACAAGGCTATAAAACTACCACCATAGGCAAAGAACATCCGGTAAGAAGAGAACACGGTTTTCGTATCCGAATCGTCCGTCATCACTCCCAGCATAGCCCCATAAGGAACATTGATAGCTGTATAAACCGTCATCATCAGAATGTAAGTAACGTAGGCCCAGACGAGTTTCCCCGTAGGTCCAAAATCGGGCGTGGTAAACATCAATATACCGCAAACAGCAAACGGAAGAGAAATCCACAGCAGATAAGGACGGTATTTTCCCCATCGCGTATGTGTTCGGTCGGCAATGATTCCCATCATCGGATCGGATACCGCATCCCAAATGCGCGTTACTAACAGTAGGACACCTGTGTCCGCCAGGCTCAGCCCGTATATATTAGAATAGAATATAGGCAGATAATAGGAGAATATCTTCCAGAACATAGAGGAAGACATATCACCAAAGCCATAACCAATTTTCTCTTTAAGTGTTGCCATAGGTATGAAATATGAGGTATTAAGTATCAGGTATTAAAAAAAGAGCATAAAAGTACAAAAATAGCGCTTCATACCTAATATTTAATGTTTAATTTCAGGTTCTTGTCGATAAGCTTCTTCAAAGTCTCTACGGAAGCGGAAGAAGACAAACCATCGACCGGAGTATTCATGCAATAATCTACCAATTTATCTACAGTAGAGGTAGCTACATGCATCCGCGTATCCGAAGACGCATAGTAGATGAATACCTTACCATCTTCATCGGCAATCCAGCCATTGGTAAAGAGTACATTGCTCACATCACCAATCCGCTCCTCTCCTTCGGGAGCCATGAAATAGCCACCGGGAGTAGCAATCAGTTTCGTAGGATCATCCAGAGCCGTCATATACATATAGAGCACATAACGCAGTCCGGCAGCACAGGCCCGTACCCCATGCGCCAGGTGAAGCCAACCTTTTGGAGTCTTTATGGGGTGAGGCCCTTCACCGTTCTTCACCTCTTTAATAGTATGATAATAACGATAGTCTATGATCTTCTCTTCTTTTACCTCGGCATGAGTCATATCATCTACCAATGCCCAGCCGATGCCTCCACCACTTCCGGCATCAATAAACCCATCTTGCGGACGGGTATAGAGCGCGTATTTACCATCTACAAATTCAGGATGAAGGACTACGTTGCGTTGCTGGCTCTTAGTTTTCAGATCCGGCAAACGTTCCCATGTCTTCAAATCCTTGGTACGGGCGATACCTGCCGTAGCCGTAGCCGAAGATAGATCTCCCACGGGTGCATTATCATCATGGCGTTCGGCACAGAATATACCGTATATCCAACCATCTTCGTGTGCTGTAAGACGCATATCATATATATTAGTAGCCGGAATCACATCCTCGGGCATAGTGACCGGATAATCCCAAAAACGGAAGTTATCCACACCGTTGGGGCTCTCTGCCACGGCAAAGAATGATTTACGGTCAGCCCCCTCCATGCGCAGCACCATCAGGTATTTGCCATTCCACTTGATGGCACCGGAGTTGAGTGCGGCATTCATGCCGATACGCTCCATCAGATAAGGGTTGGTCTGTTCATTCAGGTCATAGCGCCAGAATACCGGTGTGTGCGCTGCCGTCACTACAGGATATTTATAGCGCGTAAATATGCCGTTTCCTTCCTCTATCGGCTCGTTCGTTCTTGTTATCAGTGCCTCATGCTTCTGAAAGAGTCTTGTTACCTTCTCATTAAAAGTTTCCATATTGATTGTTTTTTCTTATTTATACAAAGAGTTTATGTCTGCCGCAAAAAGTGTCTTAGGGTTATTATAGAATGTCATGAAATCCTCTGCTGAGGTCTGTCCGGGATAGGGAGCATAAAAGTGAGTGATACGCTCACGGGCATTACGCCACACCAGAACGTAAGCTATCGGATAATTTCCAATGCCCGGCAACAGGGTCTCCGTCCACCACTTCGGATCAGGGATGCCTTCATATCCGGTTTCGGTAATGGCAATTACTTTATTGTGCGCTTTACCGATGCTGTCCACAATGGCAAGTGATTTTTCAAGATTGGCGAGATACGTATCACGCTCGAATTGATAAGTGTCGAAGCCAATCAGATCAATAAGTTCATCACCGGGATAACGTTTCAGATATTGTGCGGTATCCTGAGGTTCTGAACCAGGCGAGTAAGCATAAAGTGCATTATCCACACCATCGTTACGAAGGATATCCACCGTCATATGCCAAAGCGCCTTGTATTCTTCGGGAGTACAAAGTTTTTCGCCCCACCAGAACCAACTGCCTGTATGTTCGTGCCACGGACGGAATAGTACCGGAACCTTTACCCCCTCTTCTGTTTGTAGAGAATTGATAAAAGCTGATACTTTACTTACCCAACCGGTAAACTTCTCATGATTGGCTCCACCGGGTAAGATAGATTTCACCACCGTCGTATCCGATACATCCCAGGAGTCTCCCCCCGTCAGCGGATTGCGCAGATGCCAGCTTAAAGATGACATTCCGCCCCTCTTATACTGATTCAATATCTCCTTTCTTATTTTAGTAAACGGAACTTTATCCAGACTCATAGTATCACCCAGTTCTATATGTCCCAAGTCGAAACTTATAACTGCAGGATAATCTCCACAAACGCTCTTCACATCAGAACGTCCTTCGTCGCCTTCCCAACCTATACCGTAATTAGTATCATCATGATGTCCGAACATAAAGCCCCGGGATGATACTTTTTTAAGATTGGCAAGCAGGTTCGCAGTTTCGGGAGTACGGGTAGAAATAGTTTCTCCATCTGCCATCTTTTCTTTTCTAGAAAGATTGCAAGCTGCCAAAGCGCTCACCGCTAAAATTATTGCTATAAGTTTGAATCTCATACAGTGATATTTTTCATAAACATTATTCAAGTTCACGGGACAAAGATAGCGGATAGGTACGAAAGATAATGATACAATTTTATCTCTTTACAGTATTATTTCATTTTCCAAGCTCCTACCCACACACTTGTCAAAATCCATACTCTATTTATTTTTTTGTATATCCCCCCCCCATAAAAATATCCATAAATTCCAAAGTATTGTAAGGATTGAGTAGAATTCAGCTTCTGCCCTTACATGTATTTTATATCCACTTTTACCTACACGCTTACACTCATGGCTTGTATCTCCCTATTCATCGGTAATTTGGCGGTGGTGGCAGCAAATTTAAACTGAGTGTAGGTAAATTTGCTTACACAACTCCTCATTAGCCATATACACCTGATTATCTTTTCATTATCTCTCATATTTCTATAAATCAACTAATTTTAGGCCATCTCATTTACTGATCTTTTTTGATAAAAAGGGTGCCGGATTACATGCTTTTCATTAGACATCACTCCCTCTGCCTACTTTCATCCGCCCCCAAAGCGGAGATTGTTAATGTCAATCCCGTATATTTATTTGGAAAACGATGCATGTTTACTCTGTTGATGTCCAATGTTTTAATAATGCGCACAGATGTAGTGTACGTGCTTCACAGCTGTGGACCTCGTGCTTCACAATAGTAAAGCACAAGGTCCACAGCTGTGCGCATCTTGAAATAAAGTACTCTTAGATAAGAAACTACCTGTGTAAAAGCAATAGAGTAGCTGTGTTTACAGTATATAACAGCCTTCTCACGGGTGTTTCTCCTTATATTGCCCGATGAACATCTTATAAGTTAAACTGGCGAAACCTAGACAATCAACACAATGTACGTCAATATTTATAATACTCCTTAATTCTACGTTTCATTCTTAGTGTATAGGCACTTTCAATCTTAAGTTCCATGGCTAAAATAGCATTTGCTATTTCTATCGCTTTTTCAGATTGTCCAATATCCTTATATAATTCCCAAAGATTGTATTTAGGTCTCATTCGAGTTGGTATCATGAATGATGCCTCCTGAAAATAATACTCCGCCAATTTATAATCTCCATGCTCTATATAATAGTTACCTAATAAACAATAAGTTTCGCAAGAAGGATATATCCCTTTCAGTCGCTCATTTTTCGTTTCAGACCGTTGGATTAACCAAGTAGCATAATAATCATTGAAATTAGCATTTCCTTTTATCTTTTCATAATCACTATGACTAATATCAGAGCCATCCTTTTCATACAATGTCAAGAGGGAACAGGAAACACTTTCCAAAAACAAAATATCCTTAGATGTTCGAATCATTAGTATTACAAAATCATAAGAATTCGTTTCAAACTAGTAATTCTGAAATTACAGTATATTCTATATTTTATTAAACCGCATAAAAAGGGATAAAACAGTAATAAAGGAAAAACAGAAAAAGGATAGGAGAAGAAAGAAAAAATCAATAACGCAGATAGTCCGGCTTTCATAATATCGCTTTCTTCACTTTTGTTGCTATTCACCCAAATAGAGTAAACCAACAATATAACCAATAACAAACCGACACCCCCATATTGAATCCAAATACGGATAAATTCATTGAAAGGATATACAACATTATCAGCAACTGGTACGAAATAGGAAGCAGGGTTTTCTTTGAAATAATTAGCTTGATAAATCATATATTCTTTTGAAAAGCCATTAACTCCATACCCAAAGCAAGGAGCATCAGCAATCATATCTACCGAAACCCGCCATATTAATAATCGACCATCAGCGGAAGCAGACTTGTATTGGTATATAAGCCAGCCTCCGACAATGAACACCAAACCAGCAATAATAAATAGCCTCTTTTTATTCTTTCTAGTTATCTTTTTCAATAATATGGAATTAAGTGCCACAAATAAGCAACCGGATACAAGAGAAAGAATTGCGGCACGCGATTCAGCCAAATAAAGACCATATAATTGAATGAATAGGGCTACCGATAGAAAGAATGATATCATATTCCGCTTATTCTTTATTACATAGTACAATAAACCTATAGTTATGGTACAACAAATAGCGATATATCCTCCTAAAGGTCCTGGATTATTAAATGAACCCGTAACATCAAATGTCAAATTACGACTTGCTATTAAACCATTATCCTGACAAATAGCAATAATAGATTGAAATATACCAGAAATGCAACAAGCTATTAAGAGATTGATTCTTGAACAATGGCAATTACGAAAAAAAATATAACTTAATATCACAGCACTCCACTTATATATTAAATATTTGTCTGTTTCCCACTCCCTGTTTATCAATATACAGAACAAACAGTAAAAGAAAAAAACTGCTACTAATATATCCACAATATTAATGTAAACGATTTTCTCCCCCCTTTGAAATAAGGTATATATAAGTTGTATACCTACAACAAATAAGAGCAAAAAAACGAGCAAAGAACTAATCAATTCATTTGCAAGAATATCACCCGAAATACTATATAAAAATGGGAGTGAAACTATACAAAGACAAACAATAATAGAAGTGATTTTTGACATACCAAATTAAAATAAGTTCCTGTATCCGCTATCCTTACACCATTTTAGCTTTTGATAATAATTATTCAAATCACTTCTCGATATCAATGGAATATACGAACTAAGACCACAATAAGTTGTAATGAGAAATTCTCCCATAAACTCATCAGTGTTTGCTTTGTATAATACAACTTTTTTCAATTGATTATCAAAGAGTTCTATCTGATTTCCTATAAATGCTTTATGCATAAAATCGGAAAAGTCAAAAAGATATTGTTCTTCATAATTATCCAATCGCTGCACAATAGAACGTTTGAATAGTCCCCAATTAATTGAATTCCCAGCCAACAACGATGATGTTATTTGAGCTAATTTCTCTAATTCCCTTGTATTAATAACCGATATGGTAGCAGAGCGATATACCCCCATTAATTGCTGATAATAATCCATATATTTCTTTGCGACTTTTTGTAAATCGGGTGAAACAGCCATTAAATCCGGAATAATCATATCATAAGGGAAACCTGTATAAAGTGTCTCTGTTGAGGATGCAATTATATAATCAGCATTATCCTTCAATTCATAGGCCACTTCTACAGCCCCCATCAAACAAGCATCAAAAAGAATGAAATCAAATTTTACAGGCAATGCGTCAGATAATTCCATAATATCCATTTGCATACCTTTTTCTTCTCCGAATGATCTTGTTTGAAATCCTACTGGAAGCCAAGAACTAGCATGTGACCATAAAACAAGTCCATATTTATCTGCTGGGCATATACCAATCATGTCAATTAATACTCTATGCATATTCTGTACTTCAAGAGAATTAAATTCTTCGTATTGCTTTACTACTATTTCCGTATCCGCCTCAATTTTTATCAGATAAGGTTTTTCTTCCGGAAGATTAACAAACACCAATAAGTTATTTTCACCATTGATAGGAAATGAACTTTTCATTTGCTCAATATTCCTCAATGCATTATCAGCAAGATCATTATCCGCCGCCATATAAACCAGAACAGTACGACTGAGTGTATCGTCATCCGACTTATCACACCCAATCATTAACAAAACAACTACTATATATAATAATAAGTGACTATTCCACTTCATTAATAGTATTTTAAATCCATACTTGTTTACCATCTTTTACCATAAAATATTTGTTGCTTTCTGTATCATTCGTCGCATTTCTAAGATAGAATACCGCGTTCGATGGTACCTGAAAATGAGCCTGATTCATCTCCGCAGTTTTTTTCTCAAGAACTTTCCAGTCATCTCCGTTCCAATAGTATAGTTCATACCTATTGCCATGAATAATCCGGTTATCCTCAATACGAGGCAGATAATGAATCTCTGCCAGAACTTGCGGCGTTCCCAAATCAAGTCCTGTCCACGCATAATCCGCTTCAGTAGCATCAAAATACGTATATATATCGTCATCGAAAGCTTTATCCTTAGTAGCTGGCGAATTATACCATGAACCGGAAGTCCCAATTCTTCTGCCATCAAGTTTACGTCCATTTTTACCCCAAAACTGAATTTCGGATACATTACAATGTCCCCCTTTGGGTGATACATAACGCAAATACCGATAAGGAGTAAGATCAGTAATTCCCACTTTCTCATAATCAGAACCAGGCATATCTTTGATAATGTATAGTACTTTCTTGTCAAAAAAATCCATACGGTTTGCTCCTTCGAAAACTCCCTGCTGCATACGATACAACCACGGATGATCCTTACCGGCATCAGAAACGATGAGGGTCTCACATTTTTCCATATCAGGTTGAAACACCTGTAATTGACCGCTATCATCCAATCGAAACGGGTAGCCAGCCGGAGTATATTCATCATTCTGATAGAATACAGGCAAATAAAGAACATTCTTTCCTATGCTGGAAAAGGACATTTTGCCATCTTCAATCTGCCCCCATCCTACAACAGCAGATGCCTCCTTTCCCATTGAGAGTAAATACACATACCTGTTCACTTCTGTCGGATTAATAAAATGTATAGGTAGTTCTACGTTAAAATTACATCCATCATATTCCGAAGAAACATCTTTCATATACCGATTCTGCAGTTCAAAAGGAATAAGCCTATCTGCTTCGTTAATATGGTTTTGCCGGGCAAATGTATTCCTATATACTTTACTTTTCCTGAGTCGCGTACCTAAATGGTAATCACCGGGATTAGTTTCCACTCCCATAAAAGATATATGAGTCCCGCTACTATCGCAAACAGAATTCCAAGAATGCCCCAGTTTCCGATTTGGCCATTGTATTGTAAAATCTCTGGTTACGGGTATACCCAACGCTCTCATTACAAAAATCGCCAATGCCCCCATTTCATCACATGTACCTCTCGGTGTACTCATCAACATTGAATAGTTCATTGCCGGCATAGGGGTACTCACCCAAGTAAATGCCGGCAATTGTTTGTTCACCATCCCACAGGCTTCAACTGCAGTTATGTCCGGATGCTCCTTGAAGTAGTTATTCATATCAGCAAAAGCGATCAGTACTTTTTCACGCCAATTTTCCAAAGGCTCTTTTCCAACTCTATAAGGCAGTATTTCCTCACAAAAAACATCAAAAGAAATATTCTTGCCCCAAGGCTGTTCCATCCACACTTTAAATGCTAACTCAATGTTATTAATCAGATATTCGGATGTAATAAACTTTACATCCTCTTCAACTTTTAACTCTCCCCAATCATGCTTCACTAATAACCTTTCTTCATCCGGTATATCATTCCAACGATACAAAGCAGATGCGATGTTTTGCCATGGTGTATTATAGTATTCTGAATATTTTCCTTCCATATTAGCTATCAAAAATTGTGCGGCCTTAAGTTTCAAGCTGTCTGCCGGATTTTTACTATAATGTTCCAAAACTCCTTCTAATTGCTTACAATTCGATAATCCTTCCCGGATTTGGGAAGGATTATCGATACGAGAATTACAAGATATAAAAAATAAGAATACAAGAAAAAGGATAAATTCTTTCATGCTTCATTTTTTTAACACATACCACTTCAACATTCAAATCTACTTTATTTTAAATGAAATAATTCTTGATGAAGACTTATTTGTTATATTTTGAGATGGAATATCATAAAGTGCCGAACAGTTAGCTTCAATAGTTGTAACTCTAGACGGCTCAGCCAATCCATTACTAATGTAACTAAATAGATAGGTTAACCTTACTTCTGAATGCGGTGCTATCTTAATAATATTTGGAACACTTCCTGACCCTTGTAATCTAAATGGGAAGTTCCTTGTTGCCAATCTCGTGCCTTGCTGATCCAATAATTCAAATTTAATCGCTGTTCCCGAATTACGAACTGAAATCTCATCATCAGACGTATTATAAAGAACAATCATCATATCCTGATTATGACTATCGTACATAGAATGAATCATTAAATCTTGCTTTGTCTTGATAGGTAAAACTTTATGAATAAATTCAAATCTTTCTTCTTCCGGAATTGAATAGTTAATAAAACAGCTCACATCAACAGAATAAACATCTGCCGGACTATGATTTGAAGGACACAAATGTCTTAAAAGAAATCTAAACGTTTTAGTCGAGCGCGGGTTAATGGACACAAATCTCTGATAGTCTATGCCTTCATAAAAGACAGCATCGTACAATGAGATTTCCTTACCTGCTTTATCTTTAAGATGAAATTGTATAAGACTCCCGGAACTAGCACCATAGCTGTTGCGTATTCTCATTGACTTATTCGCAGAATTAACTACATGAATTAATATCGTACTTTCGTATGGCAAATAAGTGGCACCAAGGGTTATGT
>ENA-UEQB01000383-UEQB01000383.1-human-gut-metagenome-genome-assembly--contig:-NODE-383-length-42604-cov-15.278294_pt1 | contig 42604 bp, 26 predicted proteins | sample MGYA00242901_ERZ507918 | MGnify/ENA primary metagenome ERZ507918 (study PRJEB26167, sample SAMN06115405) | human gut metagenome | host: Homo sapiens | place: China:Sichuan | collected 2016-04-06... | reverse complement strand
GGATTCCAATTAGCCCTTGATTCGCTAGAGTCAAGGGCGTTTTTTTGTCGTTTTGGGGAATAGAAAATCCCCCGCGCGAACGATTGGGCGCAGGGGATGCGGCTGCCTTTTCCTATTATATTGGTCTTTTCCGGGAGTGCCAGAGGGCTTTGCGGTCGCCCTCTGGACTCCTTCGCCTCCCATGTTACAATGGGAAAGAAGAGGCGTGGGGGAACGGATGACGGATCAGCACGCGGGCATAGTGTGCAGACGTCACCAACCCAATCGCGCGAAAGGGTCAAGGGAGGGGACTTCGTCCCGTTTCATTCTCCCTTGCAGGGTGCAGGGACAGCGTCCCTGCTGGGGTCAAGGGGCAAAGCCCCTTGGGTCTTCCAACGCCCTTGTCACCCGAACGGCGGCGGGGGGAATAGCGGTAAATCCGGACAAGTCGGCGCAGGGGTGCCGCACGCTTCCCATCGCGTCATGTAGGCTTCGACGAGCAGTTCAATCGTGCAATCGAACACAGGGGGACGGCAGCCATCCGCACACACAGGCGCGCCGCCGTCAATCAGCCGAACACACGGCAGCACCATCATCTGGTTGCGCCAGCATTCCGCCTGCACACAGCGAATCGGCAGCGCAACATCCGTTGTCAGCACACTTTCGCCGCGCAAAACTTGCCCGCACTCCGCCTGCACTTGGCAAACAACCGGAATATTCACCCGCAGAAGGCACGGCGCGGGTCGAGACGGTCGGCATCCGCGGCAGCCGCACGGGTGCGGTTCTTGGTACGGCGCAATCTCCCAATCCGCGTCACCGCACGCCGTAACGCCGACGAGCCGCAATCGCCCGTTCGCATCCTCCGGCAAACCGCCGACGTACAGCGCCACACACGCGCGGCGCTGCCACTCCCGCCCGCTGGCGAGGATTCGCGGCAATAAAACGCCCTTCTGCGTCGGCGGACAAGACGGGCAAGGTGGTCTGGACGGACAAGGCGCTTGCGGCGGCATGGGACGGCAGCAATTCGGACGCTGATTCATGGCGATTCCTCCCATCGTGTGAGCTGTTCACTCCCAACATATGCGCGGCGGGAAAATCGGGCACAAAAAAACCCGGCACGAAGCCGGGAATTTTGCGATTAGTTCAGGGATTCGGTCTCGTTCTCGATGGTCACATCTTCCACCGAGCGAATCGCCCAGCGCGCAACAACCATCGTCTGGTCGCCCTTGCCGACGCTCAGGGTGATGGTGTCGTCCCTGATGCTCTCGATGGTGGCGTAGATGCCGCCGATGGTGCACACGCGATCGCCCTTCTTCAGGGACGCGAGCATGTCCTGCTCCTTCTTGCGGCGCTTCTTCTCCGGGCGAATCATCATGAAGTACATCAGGACGAAAACCAGCAGCAGCGGCAGAAGGCTGAAGAGGATACCGACAATGCCGCCAGCGGCAGAATCCGTGGTGACGGCGGCAGGGTCGGCCGCACCGGTGGTGGTGGTGGTTTCCGCAACGGCGGTGGCGATGCCCAAAAGCTTGGTCAGAAATTCCATGCGAATTAGCTCCTTTCAGTAATCCGGAATACTCTATCTATTGTAGCATATTTTTTCGCGCTTCACAAGAGGGGAAAACGGCCTTTTGCGCCATTCACAGAAATTTTGCATGACGGCATCAAGCATTTTTCCGCGAAGCTGCGCTTTCAGACGCAAATTTGCATCTTTCAGGCACGGAATTGTAAAACTTGCGCATATTCGCTTGCAACAGGTGTTTTTTTTGATATAATGGTAATGGAATGCTGAAAAGCGCACAAACGAATGTCAAGGAGGCTGACGAATGAAGAAGCTGCTTGCGATTCTGCTGACGCTGGCGCTGATGCTGCCGCTGTGTGGTTTTGCGGAGGAAAGTGCGCCCGGCGCGACAAGGACAGTCATTTTCCTGAAAGACTTCAATGCGAAGGTGCTGGGGGCGGACATCGACGAAGCGGAGGAGAAAGCCGTCAATGACTTTCTGGATGCCCTGCGGGTGATAGTCTATCAGCAGGGGACAACGTCAGCCGCCTATGAGGTGACGCTGAACGACCAGCCTATTGTCGATTATGCCGTGCAGTTCAGCGGCGCGGATGTCTATGTCAGCAGTGACCTGCTGGGCGAGACGCTGTATCTGAACCTCGACGAGGACATGCAGCATTTCGGGGAGCTGGTGTACCGCCAGCAGCTCAGCCAGCGCGGTCTTACGGCGGAAGTCATCAACGAGACGGTATCCTCTGGGTACTACGCGGAGCAGATTGCGCAGGTGGGACAGATGGGCGCAATGACGGCGAAGGTACTCAAAAATCCCCTCTTCACGGAAAACGTGCAGGCGGAAGAAGTGCTGAATAGCCTTGCGGCGATTGACTTTACGGAGATGCAGCGCCGCTTGGCGGAATATCAGCCGTCCATGACGATTGACCCTGTGACGGAGCAGCTCGAAGGCTGTGACCCGGCGATACAGGTGTGTACGTTCACGCTGACGAACGAACAGCTGGTCAATCGGCTGGCGATTCTGCTGGAAACGGCGATGCAAGTGCCTGTCGTCCAGAACTTCGCGGATTTGGCGGCGGATTATGACAATCTGATGCAGTTCATGTCGCAGACGACGACGGAAGAGTATGTGCCGCAGGAAATCGACTGGGCGGCGCAGGTACGTCAGCAGACGATGCTGTACAGCGACGCGCAGGTGACGATGTACACGGATGCGCAGGGGCAGCTTGTCAAGCTGATTGTGAACTATTCCGCGCTCCCGGACTGGGCGGAAAGAATGTCCGAGGTGGAGCCGACTGAGGGAATCCTGAAGCCCGTCACGTTCACGCTGAACCGGAACACGCTGGCGGACGGCTTGCAGTACGACTGGACGCTGGAAAAGGAAGAGAACAGCACGACGGGACGCTTCACCATCGGTGAAAAGAATGCCGAACTGGTGCTTATGCCGGATGACCAGACGCAGACGACGATTTCGCTGACGGTTGAGCCGAACCGCAGGGGCGGGAGGGTCGATGTAGAAGTGCGCACGACCTCCGAAGCGAACGGGACGGACAGCGGCATACAATTCGGCGTGTTTACGTCTGGTTCGAGCAGCAGTGTACATCGGGAGTCGAGAATTCGGCTCTTGTCTGGCGGTGAAGTCGGCTTGACCATCTACACGACGACCTTTTCGTGCAAACCGCGCCCCCTGCTGTCCGACGGCGACGTGCTGGATTTGGGCGAAATCAGCAGCGCGCGCTTCAACGCCTACATGCTGACCTTGGCGACGAGCATTTCGAAGATTCTGCCGCGCATCCTGATGAATCTGCCGAACAGCGTGCGGCAGCTCATGGACGGTACGACGACGCTGCCGAGCAGCACCATCATTTTGGATAACGCCGACTAACATCAACCGAAAGCATCACTGCCCCGCAGTGTTCGCTATAAAGAAAAAGGGAAACCAAATAACAAGGAGGAAAACCCCATGAAGAAATTGCTTGCGGTACTGCTCAGCATCATGATGCTGGCGATGCCCCTGACCTCGATGGCGGAAAACAGCGTGTGGGACAATGCCGCGCGTCAGGAAACCACCATCACCATCCACGACCTGAACGCTGACCTCGTGGCGGCGCTGGGCGGGGATGACACCGCGATGGCAGCCATCAACGACCTGCTGGCGTCGCTGTCCCTGACCGGCTATCAGCAGGGCGACGAAGCTGGCTTTGACCTGAACCTGAGCGGCAAGAGCGTGCTGGGTATGGCATCGCTGACGACTGCTGCGGAAGAAAACCAGCTGATGTATGTGTCCAGCGCGCTGCTGGGCGGCGTGATTGCTGTGAACAGCAAGGACGTGGAAGCCATCAGGGAAAAAGCCCTCCGCGCGACGATGAAGATGTCCGGTCAGAGCGACGAGGAGATCGACAAGGCGATTGAAGAATCGAAGGAACAGCTGAGCGGCAATGCGGAATACACTGCCCTGATGGAAGCAGCGGCGAACCTGAGCAGCATGACGGAAGAGCAGCTCATGGAAGAACTGACGCAGGCGGACACCACGGCGTTCATGACCATGATGAACGAAATACTGTCCGGTGAAGAAATGGCAGAAGTGACCGAGCAGCCCGGCGACTGCGACGCGGCGAAGAGCTACGTCAAAGTCACCGTTCCGCCGGAAAAGATCGTCGAGATGACGAAAGCCCTGCTGGAAATGATCCACAGCGTTCCGAGCGTCGGTGCTTACATGGATGCGCTTTTTTCCGCTGCTGACACGAGCTGGGACGACCTGCTGAAAGAACTTGATGAAGCAGATCTCTACGCGGATGACATCGTTTATGAATACTGGATGACTGAAGCAGGCGAGCTGGTTCGCATGACGGCTTCGGTGAAGATCAACAACGGCGGCGAAGAACCCTTGCCGATCTCCTTCACGATGACCCGCAACACGGCGGACGGCGTGGCGACGTGGCTTGTGACCATCAAGAGCGCGGAAGATACCGCGGCGACGCTGACCTTCGCAGGCGACTTGGAGAACTTCACGGCGAACCTGACCGCCTATGATGGCGAAGACCCCGTTGAAATCAACGTCAGCGGCAAGGGCGTCGGCACGGACAGCAGCGTTGTTGATGTGGAAATCAAGGAAACGGTGGATGGTGTCGAGCAGGGCTTCGGCGTTGTGGTGACGACCGCTACGACGATGGACGGCGAACAGGGCGTCCGCAAGGTGGATGTGCTGGTGCGCTTCATGGGTCTGGACGTTGTGACCATCACGGCGGAAACCCGCACCTGCGACGCGAAGGACGCGCTGGACGTAAGCAAGGCGCAGGATTTGGGCGCGATGACGGACAGTGAGTTCCAGACGTGGTTCGTCAAGGTGATGAACAACCTGCAGAACCTGCCCATGACCCTGCTGATGAGTCTGCCGGAGAGCATGCTGACCCTGCTGATGGGCGGCAGCAACTGATACGATTTCCTGCATTCGCCTGTGCCATCTGCTTGCGCCTTTCCCACGCTGGCGTTTGCGTTAGCCAGAACGAATCATTTGCGGTGCATCTCGGCGCATTCGCATTTGGAAATAGTATCCGCATGGGAGGCTGGCTGAAAAAGTCAGCCTTCTTTTTCATTGCCGGAACATGCTGATTTTCGACCAGAAAAGCAATCTAATTGTAAAAATATGCGCGGAATGGTTGACAAGTCGGGCGGATTGCTTTACCATAGTACATGGATTATTCTGTGACTTTACTCCGCACGGCTTGCGGATGATTCAGATGGAGGAACAGGCAAGATGAGGATGCTTGGCAAGCGATTTCTGTCACTCCTGCTCACGCTGGGAATGCTGCTGATGCTGCTCCCCACGGCTGCGGCATCGGAGCTGACGATGCTGCAAGTGGATTTTCTGGGCATGTATGCCACAAGCGCGGGAACGTATGAATCCCGGAAATTCACGGGCGATTTTACCGTCATGCAGAACGGGGAGGCGGTCGGCACGATTCGCCTGACCGACTTCGGCAGCGACCCGATTTCCGTCCCCGGCACGGGCAATGTGCAGCTTGTCCCGGTGGCGGAAACAATGCCGGAGGACGCCATTATGGCGGCGAGCTACACCGTGTCGATTGTCGGCGGACGGCTGAACAAAGCGGTCATTGCTGTGCTGACGGACACGGGTCTGTTCACCGTGCACACGGAGAGCAGCTCCTCTTTTGACCTGATTAACGAGCGCGGCGAGACGATTCTCTCCTTCGACACCGACAGCCGGGGCGACTATGCCCTGCCGGCGGCGATTCACACGGGGCTGTACACCCTGCGCATGACGAAGGCTTCGCTGGCCATTGAAAGCTGGCGCGACAAGATTATCAACATTGAGCGCTACACGGGTCCGGATTCCGTGACGAAGGTGAACGCTTCCTATTACTATGTGCCGCCGACGATGGCGCCGACCGCCACGCCTGAACCTACGCCTACGCCGACGCCCACCCCGACACCTACCCCGACACCGACGGCAACGCCTACGCCGACGGCGACCCCGACATTAGCGCCGACGGAAGCGCCGACCGAGAATCCGACGGAAGAACCGACGGAGGAACCCACGGAAGCGCCGACGCCAACCCCGACGGCGACCCCGACCCCGAGCCCGACGCCCACGCCGAGCCCGACGCCTACGCCTACGCCGACCCCCACCCCTGAACCCGTGGACGGCACGCTGACGATGCTCATGCGCGGCGTGAACGCGGCAGTGGCGTACCAGATTGTCAGCGAGGACGGCAAAACGACCCGCACGGGCTACCTGACTGATGGCGAGACGGTGAAGGAAGCCGACCTCTTCCACGGGACGTACTCCGTCACGGTGACGCTGCCGGAAGGCACGCTGCTGACGGGCGTGAACGACTGGCCGAACCTGCAAAAGGGTCAGGCGCAGTGGCTGGTGAACATTCAGGCGATGCAGACCAGCCGTTATGAACTGGATCTGACGCTCAGCGGCGGCATGACCGGCAGCATCGACGATCTGTCTGCACCGGCGGAAGTGACGATTTCCGGTCAGCGGATGAGTGAACAGATGACGGTCAGCGGCGCGTTTGCGCTGAACGACCTGTATCCTGATACCTACCAGATTACGGCAGCCCTGCCGCGCGGCCTGTATGACACCGAGGGCTGGACGCTCAGCACGACCGATACGGGCGTGACGGCGAGCATTCTGGTGGAAATCGGCGCTGGCGAAACCGTTGTGCTGCCGGCGCTGGCGAACCATGCCACCGGCGACGCTTCCGGCGTGGTGCTGGGGCTGGACGGTCAGCCGATGAGCGGCGTGCAGGTGCAGCTGGTCAATCAGGCGGGCGAAGTCGCGGCGGAAGCGGTGACGGATGAAAACGGCGCTTGGCAGGCGGAGTTCCTCGAATACGGGACGTACGTCGTCCGCTATGATGCGGGCGTGACCCTTGCCAACGGCGCGCTCGTCATTAGCGACGAACCCGCGACTGTGACCGCGAAGGCGGCGAATCCGGCGGCGCTGACCATCCACGCCTTCCGCGACAACGATAACAACGGTTCACGCGGGAAGTACGAGGAAGGCGTGTCCGGCGCGACGATGAGCCTCATCACCGAAGTCAACGGCGTGGAGGTTGTTGTGGCATCCGGCGAAACGGACAAGAACGGCGAAGTGTCGCTGGCTGTGCCGGCGGGGACGTACGTCCTGCGCAGCGAGCTGCCCGCGGGCTTCGGCCATGGCGCGCACGGCAAAAATGTCAGCGCGAACATGTCCATCATGGATGAAACGACCGAACGAGTGCAAAACAGCGTGCCGCTGACCCTCGAAGCCGGTTCTGTGACCGACGTGGGCGTCGGCGTGATGACGATGGCGGCGCTGCAGGGCCTTGTGTGGCTGGATGAAAACGACGACGGCGTGTATCAGGACGGCGAACCCGGTCAAGCGGGCATCAAAATCCGCGCCGTCGGCGTGAAAAACGGCTTGGTGTACGAAACCGAGAGCGGCGAGGACGGCAAATTCTACATCGGTCAAATGCGCTACGGCACATACAATGTCGAATACAGCCTGCCGGACGGCTTGGTCTTTGCGCGCTACAGCCAGACGGGCGGTAATCGCCGCTCCATCATCACCAGCGAATTCAAGCGCTCCGAAACGGATCAGGTGATTCTTGAACGCGGTGACTTGGAGGAAGTCCTCCTTGGCGTGATGAAGGGCTCTGACATCAACGGCATCTGCTTCCTGGATGAAAACAACAACGGCGTGTACGACGAGGGCGAAAAGACGCTGGAAGGCGTGAAGGTCGTCCTGTACCGTCAGGCCATCGGCAAGGAGCTGCTGAACACCGTCTCCGACGAGAACGGGCGCTTCACCTTCGCCAACATCCGCGGCAGCACGTTCCGCGTCAAAGCGACGATTCCGCAGGGCTATGTGTACACCATCGCGGGCGAGGGCGAGTACGGCAACCTGTTCGCCCCCGGCACTGACCGCCGCGAGCACACGATTTCCGACGTGGTGCTGGAGAACGACAGCGAGATGACGATGGCCATCGGCGCGATTACCTACGGCAGCATCTCCGGCATGGTGTATCTGGATGACGACTTCTCCGGCAGCCGGATGGACGCGGAAAAGATGGTCAACAACTTCACCGTCACCCTGACGGATGAAAACGGCAATACCCGCACGGCGAAAACGAACCGCAGCGGCGTGTATACCTTCGATGACCTTGCGCCGGGGCAGTACACCGTGAGCGCGACCGCGAACAGCGGCTTGGCGTTCACGCGCACGGGCGACGGCAATATCCTCCGCAACCTCTCCGGCGGCGCGGGCGAAAGCGAACCGGTGGCGCTGACAATGGGCGCGGATTTGACGGGGCTTGATATCGGCATGATTACCCCCGGACATGTGTCCGGCGTGGTGTTTGCTGACAAGAACGACAATGGTCTGCGCGACGCGGATGAAGGCGGCTTGCTCGGCGCGGTGGTTCACCTGATGGACGAAACCGGCGACGTGGCGACCCGCACCATCGGCGCGGATGGCAGTTTCCTGTTTGATGCGGTGCTGCCTGGAACGTACCGCCTGCGCTACGAGCTGCCGGGCGACGGCGTGTTTGCTCCCCTGGCGGACGGCGGCAACACCATCGCGCCGGATTCCGACGGCACGACGGATTCCTTTACCATCGGCGTGGGCGAAGAGGTCACCGCGCCCCTGTGCGGCGCACTGGCTTTGGGCGACATTGAAGGCATGGTGTTTGCCGATCACAACGGCAACGGCGCGCAGGATGCAAACGAAGCGGCGCTTGCCGGCGTGACGCTGATTCTGACCCCCTCCCGCGAGGATTTGACGGAGCAGACCGTCGTCACCGATGCGACGGGCGCGTACAGCTTCACCGGGCTGCGGCCGGACGCCTACACGCTGACCCTGCGCTTCCCGGAGGGCATGGTGCTCTCCAAGCTGGACGGCAATGTGACCCTGCCGCTGATGCACGGGCTGAACGAGCAGCAGGTGAACATCGAAATCGGCCTGGGCGAGGAATGGCTGAATCAGGCGCTTGGCGGCGTGATTCCGTCGAAGATGTCCGGTCAGGTTTGGGTGGATGAGAATGACAACGGCCGCATGGACGCGGGCGAAATCACCCCGGAAAACGAGACACTGACCCTGCTGGATGAAACCGGCGCGGTGTTTGCGCAGGTGCAGACCGATGCGGATGGGCGGTTCGCCATCGACGGCATTGCCCCCGGTGTCTACAGCCTTGCCTACGACCTCAAGGAAGGCACGCAGGCGGCGCGTCTGGGCGACAGCACCTTCACCACCGAGGGCAGTCAGCTCGTCATGACCGAGATTGAAATTAGCGAAAACAACAACTATACTGCTCCGATGCTGGGCTTGAAGATTGACACAAGCATCGGCGGCATGGTCTGGTGCGACAACGCGGGCGAGATTGCGCCCCTGTCCGGCGCGGAGGTTATCCTGCTGGACGAAAAGGGCAGCGAACTGCAAAACGCGACGACGGGCGAGGACGGCATCTACCGCTTTGACGGCTTGATGCCGGGCAACTACCGTCTGCGTGTGACGCTCCCGAACGGCTACGTCGTCGTAGAAAAGGACGACACGCGCCTCAAGGACGGGCAGAACATCAGCGTGATGACGACCTACACCGCCCGCGAGGGAGAGAGCGACCTGATTGCCCTGCGCATGAGCCAGCATCAGCTGGAACAGAATATTGGCGCGGTGCAGCCGGGCACGCTGGGCGACTTCTGCTGGCTTGACCTGAACGGCAACGGCCTGCAGGACGCGGGCGAACTCGGTCTGGGCGACATGCGCATCGAGCTGTGGCGCAACAATCAGCTCGTCGCGGAAACGACAACCGACGCGTATGGCTACTACACCTTTGAGAACCTGTATCCGGGCGTGTACACGCTCAAGCCCATCTACCCGGCGGAAGTTGTGCCGACGCGTATGCGCACGGATATTCCGCTGATTGCGTCGATTCTGGGCGAAAACGGCGAATCGAACCCGGTGCAGGTGACCTCCGCCAGTACGACCTACACGGCGGATTTGGGCTTCGTGCTGGTTGATGACGACGTGCTGCCGGCAAACTACGGCATCGGCGAAAAGCAGGACTGGACGAAGAAGTAAGGGACAATGCGGAATTGCGCAGCCGCGGATGGCGGGGTGCTGCGGGGGCGAAAGGCTCTCGCGGTGCCCCGTTTTTTGTGAAGGAGGAGGGAAGCAAAGTCCGCTTTTACGGAAAGAATCAACTGTTTGTTTTGGGGAGAATTGAAAAGTAAATAAAAGTTACTTCACTCGCATTTTCCGAATGAAAAAGGAGGCTGCTTCATTCTGAAATCCCAAATCCGCGCGAATCAACCGTTTTCCTGCGCGAAAGCGTATTGCAAAAGCGGCTTGCATTTGGTATCATAAATGTTACCAGATGTGGCTGTTCCATATGGAAAGAAATCAGCCAAATCATGCTGGAAATGAAAGGATGGAAACAAATATGAAGAAACTCCTTGCTCTCCTGATGGCGCTCATGATGTGCTGCACCGCCTTTGCATTCGCGGAGGAAGAAGCGGAAGTGCCGGCAGTCGAGATGAATGTCAGCTTCGAGGCGCAGACGGTTGCGCTGGGTGAAACGGGTCTGACGATGCAGATTCCGGCGGACTGGGCGGTTCAGGAAGTCCCCGCAGGCACGGAAAACGCCGAGAACATCCTGCTCTTCGCCGTCAACGCCGACCAGACGGTCAGCATTACGGTGCAGAAGTCCGCGATGACTTTCGAAACGCTGCTGCAAGGCATTCAGGATGCGGGCGCGACGGAAGAAATGCTCGCTGAGCTGTATGTCAACGAAAACTATTGCCTGATGTACACGCCGGGCGACACCGTGCTGGCGCTGTATGCTTTCCTTGACGACGAGACGGTTCTCGCCGTGACGTTCCAGGTTGCCAGCAAGGAAGTGGGCGACGCGCTGGAGAATATGCCGCTGGAAATCTTCGGCAGCTTGGCGGCAGCGGAGTAATTCACTTCGTTACCATGATGCAGGACGAATGAGCGTCCTGCATTTTTTTGTGCGCAAAAATGCACAAGGAGCTGCAGAAAACTTGACAAATGCAACTACATGGCCGAAAATATTCAAAATACACGAAAAAAACATGAAAAAAACACAGTTTATGCAGCAAAACACTTGATTTTCTCCATACAGTGTTTCATAATAAAGTATCGACGCGGTGAAACTGGTTGGTTTTGCGCGTCGATGAACAAGAAACGCAGGCAGACGCGGCAGCGCCCCTGCCGGGAAGGTGAAGCGGATGAATTCCAAGATGCTGTTTTATGTCCTCAAGCGCGTGCTGCTGGCGCTGCTGACCATCTGGATTGTCATCACGGTGACGTTCTTCGTGATGCACTCGATTCCGGGTGGACCGTTCGCAAGTGAAAAGGCAATTTCCGCGGAAGCGCAGGCGGCGCTGGAGGCCAAGTACGGGCTGGACAAGCCACTGGGTGAACAGTATGTGACGTATCTGCGCGACGTGGTGACGAAGCTGGACTTCGGGCCGAGCCTGAAGCAGCGCGGCCGTCAGGTCATTGACATTATTCTGGATGGCATGAAGACCTCCGCAAAGCTGGGTCTGATTGCGGCGTTCAGCGCGGCAATCGTCGGCATCGTCCTCGGCGCGCTGGCGGCGCTGCGGCGCAACACCGTGCTGGATAAGATTATCATGGTGATTACGACCGCGTTCGTGTCCATGCCGTCGTTCATTATGGGGTCATTCCTGCTGATAGTGTTCTCAGTCAAGTTAGGCTGGGTACCCGCGAACGGCGCGACGGCCGAAGGGCTGATCCTCCCGATTATCACCCTTGCGCTCTACCCGATGAGCTACATCACGCGCCTGACGCGCTCCTCCATGCTCGACGTGCTGGGGCAGGATTATATCCGCACCGCGCGCGCCAAGGGCGTTTCGGGCAAGAAAATTATCTTCGGTCACGCGCTGAAGAACTCGCTGATTCCGGTTATCACCTATTTCGGCCCGATGCTGGCGTTCATCGTCACCGGCTCGATGGTCGTCGAGCAGATTTTCGCTGTGCCGGGCATCGGCCGCCAGTTCGTATCCAGCATCACCAACCGCGACTACACCATGATTATGGGGACGACCATTTTCCTCGCCTCTTTAATCGTGATTATGAATCTGATCAGCGACCTGCTCTACAAGGTGGTTGATCCGCGCATTGATTACGAATAAGGAGGCCTCTGCATCATGATGATGAACAAGAAAAAGCCCTTTAGCCTGCATCTGGATGTGGATTCCTTCATGCCCGCGACGGCGGAGGAAAAGGAAGTCATCTCCCGGATGCGGCCGTCCTCGACCTTTTTCCGCGACGGCGTGAAGCGCCTGCTGAAGAACAAGGTCGCGACCATCAGCCTGATTCTGATTGTGCTGATTACGCTGTCCTCCATCATTATTCCGATGTTCTGGCCGTACTCGTATGACCAGATGCTGGGGCAGACGAAGGGACGCCCGATGGACAACAGCTACAACAACCTCGCGCCGTTCCAGTACGGCAAGACGGAACTGAAGAAAATCGACAAAGGGGAATCTGTTTTCCCGCACATCTTCGGCACGGACGCGCACGGACGCGACTACTTCATCCGCGTCGTCTACGGGACACGCATTTCCCTTGCCGTCGGCTTCTTCGCCAGCATCATCGTGCTGGTGATTGGCATGATGATTGGCGCAGTCGCAGGATATTTCGGCGGCAGGGTGGACTTGTTCATCATGCGAATCGTCGATATTATCTACTCATTGCCGGACATGCTGGTTATCATCCTGCTGGCGGTCGTGCTGGGGCAGGTGCTGCATGTGGAAGGCACCATCTTAGAGAAAATCGGCTCGAACATCATCAGCATGTTCATCGTCTTTGGTCTGCTCTACTGGGTGGGCATGGCGCGCCTGATTCGCGGTCAGATTCTGTCCCTCCGCGAGCAGGAGTATGTGCTGTCGGCGCAGGCGACGGGCGCGAAGGCGCAGTGGATTATCCGCAAGCACCTTCTGCCGAACTGCATCAGCGTCGTGATTATTTCGACCGCGCTGCAAATTCCGAACGCGATTTTCACCGAAAGCTTCCTGTCCTTCCTGGGTCTGGGCGTCAACGCGCCGATGCCTTCGCTGGGCTCGCTGGCTTCTGACGCGCTCAACGGCATCTATTCCTACACCTATCGCTTGATTATCCCCGCCGTGGTCATCTGCCTCATCGTGCTGAGCCTGAACCTGTTCGGCGACGGCCTGCGCGACGCATTTGACCCGAAGCTGAATGCGTGATGAAAGGAGCTGGACAAAATGGCATTGCTGGAAGTCAATGACCTGCATACATCCTTCTTCACCGACGCGGGCGAAGTCAAGGCGGTGGACGGCGTTTCGTTCCGCCTTGACCACGGCAAGGTGCTGGGCATCGTGGGCGAAAGCGGTTCGGGCAAGAGCGTCACGGCGTATTCCATCATGCAGATTCTTGCGCCGACGGGCAAAATCGTCAGCGGCAGCGTGAAATTCGACGGGCAGGAGCTGGTCGGCGCGGACGAGAAGCTGCTGCGCACCGTGCGCGGCAACCGCATCTCGATTATCTTCCAAGACCCGATGACATCCCTGAACCCGACCTACACCATCGGTCGGCAGCTGATGGAAGCGATTCTGCTGCACACCGACCGCAACCGCCATCAGGCGCGCGAACGCGCGGTGGAGATGCTGAAGCTGGTCAACGTCAACGAGCCGAAAAAGCGCATGAAGCAGTACCCGTTCGAGCTGTCGGGCGGTATGCGGCAGCGCGTAATGATTGCTATGGCGCTGGCGTGCGAGCCGGACATCCTGATTGCCGACGAGCCGACGACCGCGCTGGACGTGACGATTCAGGCGCAGATTCTTGATTTGATGCGCGATTTGCAGAAGAAGATGGGCATGGCGATTATCATGATTACGCACGACTTGGGCGTTGTCGCCCAGATGTGCGACGAGGTCATCGTCATGTACGCCGGTTCTATCTGCGAACAGGGTACGGCGGATGAAATCTTCTACAACCCGCGCCACGAGTACACGAAGGGCTTGATGCGCTCCATCCCGACGGCGGAGAACAACGGACAGCGCCTGGAGCCGATTACCGGTACGCCGATTGACCTGCTGAACATGCCCAAAGGCTGCCCGTTCGCGCCTCGCTGCGAGGCGGCGATGAAGATTTGCCTGAAAGAGAAGCCGGTTCGGATGCTCATCAATGACGACCATATGGCAACCTGCTGGATGAACGTCAAGAAGGGCGTTGAGGACGGCAGCATCACGGAGGAAGGAGGAGTGCCCTGTGTCTGAAGCGCAGATGCACCAGCCGCTGCTGGAAGTCAAGGGACTGAAAGAATACTTTGACATCAACATGGGCTTCTTCCGCACCAAGCCGCTGAAGGCGGTCGATGATGTGTCCTTCACCATCAACAAGGGCGAAACGCTCGGTCTGGTGGGCGAATCCGGCTGCGGCAAGACGACTGTTGGGCGCACCATCCTCCAATTGTACAAGCCGACGGCGGGCGAAATCATTTACGATGGTAAGCCTGTCAAGACGAAAGCGGACTTGCAGAAGTTCCGCACGAAGGCAACGATGGTGTTCCAAGATCCGTACTCCTCGCTGAACCCGCGCATGACCGTGTCGGACATCGTGGGCGAACCGCTGGATGTGCACCACCTGTATTCCTCCAAGAAGGAGCGGGAGGAGCGCATTTTGCAGCTGCTGGGCTATGTCGGGCTGAACAGTGAACACGCCTCGCGTTACGCGCACGAGTTTTCCGGCGGTCAGCGGCAGCGCATCGGCATTGCCCGCGCGCTGGCGGTGAATCCGGAATTCATCGTCTGCGACGAGCCGGTGTCGGCGCTGGACGTGTCGATTCAGGCGCAAGTCATCAACATGTTTGATGATTTGCAGGATCGGCTGGGGCTGACATACCTGTTCATTGCGCATGACCTGCTGGTTGTGCGGCACATTTCGGACAGAATCGCCGTGATGTATCTGGGCAAGATGGTGGAGCTGGCGTCGGCGGAGGAAATCTACAATCACCCGCTGCACCCGTATTCCAAGTCGCTTTTGTCCGCCGTTCCGCTGCCTGACCCGAAGGCGGCGCGCGCGAACAAGCGCATTGTCCTCTCCGGCGACATTCCAAGCCCCCTGAACGCGCCGTCGGGCTGTCCGTTCCGCACGCGCTGCCCCTACGCCACCGAAGCCTGCGCGCAGTCGATGCCGCCCTTCAACGAAGTCGAGAAGGGTCACTTCGTCGCCTGCCACCGGGTGAAGGAACTGGGGTAAAAGGGGAGACGCCAGAGGCTCTGCCTCTGGACTCCGGCAGGGGCGCTGCCCCTGCACCCTGCAAGGGACTTCGTCCCTTGACCCTTTCGCGCGATTGCGTTGGTGACACTGGCATAGTGTGCCCGCGTGTTTATCCGCGCAAAAAAATTGCTTCAAGGATGCGTCAACACGCATTTTTGATACAGACAGTCTACGAAAAGCAAGGCTGTCACAGAATATTAAGGGAGGTTTTTTCATGAAGAAGCTGACTGCTCTCCTGCTCGCCATCGCAATGATGGTGACCTGCACCCTGTGCGCTGTCGCCGAAGACGGCAAGACGTACATGGCTGTCTGTATCGCGTCCGAGCCTGATACGCTTGACCCGGCGCTGAACTCCGCTGTGGACGGCGCGACGATGGTCGCTCACCTGTTCGCAGGCCTGTCCACTTGGGCGCAGACCGACGACGGCAAGCTGGAAATCCTGCCGGACTGCGCGGTAGAACTGCCGGATCCGGTGGTCAATGACGACGGCACGGTGACGTACACCTACACGCTCGTTGATGGCCTGAAGTGGTCTGACGGCAAGGATCTGACCGCGAAGGACTTCGAGTTCGCGTGGAAGCGCGCTGCTTCCTCCGAGCTGGGCGCGGACTATGGCTACATGTTTGAAGTCGTCAAGGGCTACACTACGGACGGCTCCGACCCCAAGGCGGAAAACCTCGCTGTGACCGCCGTGGACGACAAGACCCTGACCGTTACCCTGAACAACCCCGTTGCCTACTGGAACGAGCTGCTCGCCTTCCCGGCGTACATGCCCGTGCGTGAGGACGTCGTCGCCAACGAAGCGTGGGCGACCGATCCTTCCACCTACATCGGCAATGGCCCGTACACCATGACCGCGTGGGAACACAACAGCAAGATCACCCTGACCAAGAACCCCTACTATCATGCGGTGGACAAGGTCACGATGGACGAGCTGGACTTCTACCTCTCCGACGACGCGAACAACATGCTGGCGAACTTCCAGAAGGGCGACTGGCAGCTGATCGACGACGTTCCCACCTCTGAAATCGCTTCCCTGAAGGAACAGTATCCGACGGAATTCGTTGTTGCCGGCCAGATTGGTACCTACTATGTCTGCTGGAACATCAACGAAGAAATCCTGCCCGCTGACGTGCTCGCGAACATGACCCCCGAAGAAGCGGAAGCGGCGCGCGCAGAAGTCCGTCAGGCGATTGGCCTGCTGTTTGACCGCAACTACATCGTCACCGAAATCGGTCAGGCTGGTCAGGTTCCTGCGTCCAGCTTCGTTCCGATGGGCATGACCGATGCGGACGGCTCTGAGTTCTACAAGAACGCGGGCCATGTGGAAGGCATCACCGGCTACTACGACGTGACCGACGACGAAGACGTCTACATGGCGAACTTCGACAAGGCGGTTGAAACCCTGAAGAAGTACTACACCTACGACGAGGAAAACGGCGTCTTCACCAACTTCCCGTCCCTGACCTACCTCTACAACACCTCCGAAGCCCACAAGGCGATTGGCGAATACCTCCAGAGCGCGGTTTCTGCGGTCGGCATCACCATGAACCTGAACAACCAGGAATGGAACACCTTCCTGAACACCCGTAAGGCGGGCGACTACTCTATCGCGCGCAACGGCTGGCTGGCGGACTACAACGACCCGATCTGCTTCCTCGACATGTGGGTGACCGGCTCCGGCAACAACGACGTGCAGTACGGCAAGGGCGCGAATGCGGATCTGAAGATCTACAGCCTCGACCTGACCCCCTACGGCTACGACGTGAAGGTGGAGAACGGCACTTGGGCGGAAACCTATGACGTGCTGATTTCTGCTATCAAGAGCTGCACCGACAGCGCGAACCGTTATGCCATGATGCACATCGCGGAAGATATGCTGATGAATACCGGCTGCATCGTGCCGCTGTACTACTACACCGACATCTACATGATCGACGACTCCGTGCAGGGCTTCTTCTCCAACCCGCTGGGCTACAAGTACTTCATGCACTGCACCATCGCTAAGTAATTCCATCCAAGTTTGGACAAATCCACGGGCGAATCGGCTTCAAAACCGGTTCGCCTTTTTTTCGCATGTTGGAAAGATACACTTTGCCATCCTTGGCAACCGACATTTCCTGCTTTGGCAAGGTGTGTTCGGCGGAAAACATGCGCGAATTGACGGGAAAACTGCGTGAATGCAGGAATTTTCAGCAGGAAAAGGGAGAGGAAACGTCCAATTAATCCATTGAATGGCGGTGGTAAACAGCGCTTGCCAATGGTATACTGAAACCAGAAAGGGCGTTTTCCATGTGGAAAAGCCTGCGGAAGCTATCAGCAAGGAGGAAACGGTATGAAGCGAATCGCACGATGGAGCACCATTTTCCTGCTCTTATGCAGCATCATTTGGGCGGGTACAGCATCGGCGGCCATGATTGTGAATAACAACATGGCGGCGCTGCACACACTGAACACCCTGAACAAGGCCCAAATGCCGCTGAACGAGCACTCAGCGCTGGAGCGGCTGGCGAAAGAAATCGGCGCTGGCATGTGGGACAATACGGACTGGGATGACCCGGCATTTCAGGCGAACATCGGGAAGTTTGGCATCACCGTGTTGAAAAAGGACACGCAGCCGCCGGAGTCCTTCATCGGCGACGCGATTTTTGACCATCTGGGCGACACGGAGTTCAATGCGCCGGAAATGAACGGCAATCTGCTGGTTCTCGGCGGGCTGAATGCTAATCTGCCGTCCGGCAAAATCGACCGCCTGTATGTGCTGTCGGACGAGGACGTTCGGCTGAACATCGGCGCGGCGGCAGAGGTTCAGGAGCTGATTCTGGGCGCGTCGGGGAATGTGTCGCTGAACGGCGAGGGCAATGTCCGCTCCACCATCGTGGTGGACAAGCCGATGAATCTCGATATCGGGATTGCGACGAACCTCGTGAACCTGACGGATGCCCCGCTGCCGACGGGCGATATTGTGCTGAATCCGGGCAAGAACGCGCTTGTGCCGGGGCAGCAGCTGCATATGGGCAGCGAGCTGAAGGTGGAGAAGAAAATCAGCCTGACCGTGCGCTTCCGCCTTGTTGACCAGAGCGCCAAGGACATGCAGCTGGAAACGGCGGATTGGGACGGCGCGCTGTTGACCGAAACGACGGTGCAGTACACGGGCGACAGCTGCCCGATGGGCGCGGTCAACATGATGGACAGCATCGAGGCGGCGTTTGCGGAGAAGTATCCGGATTTGCAGGAGCAGTATGTGCTGCTGCCGGAAATGCGCAGCGCAGACCCGTGGAGCAAGGTCTACCGCCTGAATGGCGGCGAATCCTGCTTTGCCGTGGCGGAAAATTATGTCTATCTTTCCCGCGAGGGCGATGTTGCGTTCCCGCTGACGGATGACAGCACGCTGGTAGCGGAATTCCCGGTGTACGTCTACCGCTATGGCGAGCAGGACGGGCGCATCACCTACCGCGTTCGCATCAGCGGCGCGCGCCCGGATTACTTCACGCCGAGCCTGACCCTGCGCAGCGGCGCCGTGGCGAGCTTCACCTTCGATAAGGAGCGCGGCGAGTGGGTGACGCAGTTCAAGCGCAGCGACTTCGGCGCGGACGAGCGTGCCCTCATTCACCTGACGGGACTGCGCGGCGAGGAGACGGACACATTCCTGCCCGTAACAGGCCGCGAAGAAAGGCGCATCGTTACGCTGACGTGGACGGCGGACACGCAGCGCGTGACCATCGACGCGCAGAACGTCCTCTGGGGCAGCGACATGCCGGCGGAGGGCAACGACCTGCTGTGCCGCGCGGGTGAGCAGGTGACGGTGCAAATCGCGCCCGCAGCGGGCTATCGCGGCATCCACGTTTTCCAGAGCGACCCGGCTGTTTCCCTGAGTATCAGCGAGGGGAACGACGCGGTTTCCTTCCTCATGCCCTACGCGCCGCTGACCTTGACGCTGACGGCGGACAAGCTTTATACCGTCACGATGGACACGGCAGGCGGCGATCCAATCCGCCCCATCCAGTACACGGTGGAATCGGAAGCGTTCCAGCTGCCGACCCCGGTTCGCACGGGCTACATCTTCCTCGGCTGGACGGGCGAGGGCATCACCGAACCGCAGGAAATCATTGAAATCCCGCAGGGAAGCACGGGCGACCGCACCTACACCGCGAATTGGCAGGTGATTGAATACACCATTACGCTGCTGGACATGGACGGCGCGGGCACGTCGGAAGCGCTTGTCTACACGGTGGAGCAACCCGTAACGCTGCCGACCCCAACCCGTGAGGGCTATGCCTTCCTCGGCTGGACAGTCAACAGCGACATGGCGCCGCAGCTAACGGTTGTTCTGCCGCAAGGTTCGATAGGCAACAGGACATACACCGCGAACTGGGAACTGACAGGATACACCGTCACCATGAATTTGAACGGCGGAAGCGGCGAAACGACACTGCTTTACACCGTGGAAGATGAAGAGTTTGCCCTGCCGACCCCAACCCGCAACGGCTACGAGTTTGTCGGCTGGACGGGCGAGGGTATCATAATGCCGCAGTTGAACGTGACCATCCCGACGGGTTCGACGGGAAACAAGGCGTATACCGCAAACTGGCAGGTGATTGAATACACCATTACGCTGGACACGAACGGCGGTCCAAACGTGTCTCCGATAAAATACACCGTGGAGGATTCCTTCACCCTGCCTTACCCTCTCCGTCCGGGCTACGAATTTGCCGGCTGGACCCTCGATGGCAGCGGTATGCTCCCTGCCACGACGCTCATTATTTACTATGGCACAACCGGCGACCTCCATTACAAGGCGGAGTGGCGTTTGGCGGAGTACACCATCAACATGGATTTGAACGGCGGCAGCGGTAAAGAAAAGGTGGTTTACACCATAACGGATGAGGATTTCGAGCTGCCGACCCCGACCCGCAACGGCTACGAGTTTGTCGGCTGGAAGGGCGAGGGCATCACGACGCCGCAGAGAATCGTCAAAATTCCGAAGGGTTCGACAGGCAACAAGGCGTATACCGCAAACTGGAAGGTGATTCAATACACCATCATTACGCTGCTGGAAGGGGGCAATGCGGGCTCATCGGGAGCGTATGTCTACACGGTGGAGGAAACCTTCACGCTGCCGACCCCGACCCGCACGGGCTACACGTTCTGGGGCTGGACGGGCGAGGGCATCACGACGCCGCAGCCGAACGTGACCATCCCGAAGGGTTCGACGGGCGACAAGACGTATATCGAGAACTGGGTAGAGACAGGATACACCATCACCCTGGATTTGAACGGCGGCAGCGGTAAAGAAAAGGTGATTTACACCATGACGGATGAGGATTTCGAGCTGCCGACCCCGACCCGCAACGGCTACGAGTTTGTCGGCTGGACGGGCGAGCGCATCACGACGCCGCAGACAAGGGTCAAAATTCCGAAGGGTTCGACGGGAAACAAGGCGTATACCGCAAACTGGAAGGTGATCAGATACACCATCACACTGGTCACGAACGGCGGCGCAGTCATAGCTTCGATACGCTACACCGTGGAGGATTCCGTCACCCTGCCCATCCCTCCCGAGCGTCCGGGCTACGAATTTGCCGGCTGGGTCCTCGATGGCAGCGGTCAGTTCCCTTCAACGCCGATGATTATCCCCGAAGGCTCAACCGGCGACCGCATTTACGAGGCGGAGTGGCGTGTGGCGACGTACACCATTACCTACGTGAGCCACGGCAAAGCATATAATTGGGTTCAATACACCATCAAGAACCAAGTTTATTTCGGGGCACCGGAAGAAGACCCGTCCTACTACCTCCCGGGCTATACCTTTGTAGGCTGGAAAATCGACGGCGTATCAGGAACGCCGCGCTCCTACATGCTGCCCAAGGGCTCGTATGGCAATCGAACGGCGACCATGCTTTGGGAGCCAATTCCGTAAGCGTAAACAAGGAGAACAAGGAGGGGATGCGCATTGGACTACCTCAGCGTAAAGGAAATAGCGGAGCTGTGGGGCGTTTCCATCCGCATGGTGAATTACTACCTGAATACCGGGCGGATTCAGGGGGCAATCCGGAAATCGGGCGGGTGGCTGATTCCGGCGAATACGCCGCATCCGGCGGATTTGCGCAAGAGCGGGCGGCGCGGGCAGGAAAAAATCCCCCCGCGGATGGCAAAGTGCTATATGCCGCTGATTTCCCGCCCGTGCGACAACGGCTTCCAAAATCTCCTGCTGACCATAAACGACGAGGAGGAACGCGACATCGCCCGCGCCCTGCACCACTATTTCCGCGATGAGCACGAGGAAGCCCGCGAAATCAGCGAGAAATACCTGACGAGCAAGTGCCCCGAAATCCGCCTGTCCGCGCTGATTACCAACACGATGGCGATGCTGCAGACGGGGGATGCCGCCAAGTGCCGCCGGAATCTCGAAATGATTCAGCGGGACGGGCAGCGCGCAAACGACGATTCGTGGCGGCTGTACAGCAGCATCACCGACGCGCTCATCAGCGTGTTCTTCCACTCCGAGAAGCTCGACTTGACCCCTATCCGCCCCGCTATCGGTATTCTTCCGCCCGGAATGCAGTATTTCGCCATGTACGCCATCGCCCACGCGCTCTACATCCGGCGCGAATACGAACACGCGATGGGCATTGCCGAATCCGCCCTGCTGATGGCGGGCACGCGCTACCCCATTGACAGCATCTACCTCAACATCGTCCTGTGCATGATTTGCATGAGCCTGAAGCAGGATGAACGCGCGGAGCAGAAGTTCGATGCCGCGTGGAGCATCGCCAGCCGCGAGGGGTACATCCACCCGTTTGTGGAGCATCACGGCATTCTGCAGGGGCAGGTGGAGCGCGCGCTGCGCAAGCAGGAGCCGGAAACGTACAACAAGATTGTGCAGTCGGTCTACCGCTTCAGCCGCGGGTGGATGAAAATTCACAACCCCGTGTCGACGCTGCAGGTGACCGACGCGCTCACACCCTACGAGTTTTCGATTGCCATGCTTGCCGCGAAGGGACGCAGCAACAAGGAAATCGCCGCGCTGATGGGCGTTTCCGTCAACACGGTGAAGTCGTACATGGAGAGCATTTTTGAGAAGCTGCAAATCTCCAGCCGGAACGAAATCGACGCGTATGTGAATCGGTAATATCAACAAAAGCACGCACTCCGAATGTTGACATGCAAGTATTGCGGCTTAGAAAACCCGAAGGAAGCGCGCTACTGCCAACACTGCGGTGGATACAGGTGAATAAAAATCAGCCGCGACGAGCATATTCACTCGTCGCGGCTGTATTTATCTATGCGCTTCCTTATTCTGATACATCCGCGCGTCCGCCCGCGCCAAGGACTCCGCCAAATCATCCGTTGACGGATTAAAATGCGAACAGCCCACCGATACCGTCGGCAGAACCGGATTCTCCGCCCGCGCCGCATCCATCAGGTGCTGGAAAATCTCCGTCATGGTGTTGTATTGCGCGTTCCGCCGCGTCAGTATCACGCAGAACTCGTCGCCGCCGATGCGGAAGCACGTCCCGTAATTCCCATACGCGCGGCGGATGCAGCCGGCAATCGTCCGCAGGCAGGCGTCGCCCATCAAGTGCCCATGGCAGTCGTTGACGTCCTTGAAGCGGTCAACGTCAAACATCAGGATGGCGGCAGGCACACGCAGGCGCGCCAGATAATGCTCGTAGCCCAAGCGGTTGACCAACTGCGTCAGCCCATCGGTTTGCAGCACCATGTCGCTGGAGAATTTCGACATCATCAGCGCACCGCAGCTGATGGTAATCCAGTCGATTCTGACCATCGGCAGGAAAAACTGCACCATCAGCCCTAACAGCACGAACAGCGTCGCGAGCATCAGCTGTGTGCCGCCGGTATACTGGTAGGCGCGGCAGGCGAACCAAATCTGCATGAGGAAGAACACCATGCTGCCCATGTAGGCGAACGTGTAGAGCGGGTAGAGTGATCCGTGGTGATAGAAATTCTGCCCATCGACATAGAACATCAGCCCCGTGAACGCCGAGAGCAGCACCAGCAGCGCGTGGAAGCCCGCAAGGCACAGCAGCCTGTGTACCACTTTCCGTGGGCAGGGATGGATGACGCAGCCCGCGAACAGCCCGATTAGCGGCGCAAGCGAAAGTTCGATGGTCTTGACGGCGATATGCAGCGGAATCAGCGCGGGCGGCGTGCCATCCATCTGCACGCCCGACCACTCACACAGCGCGCAAATGGTAATGGTGGCGTACAGACCGCCGCAGAGCAGGTTTCGGATCTTGGATTGGCTGATGTCGCCGCGCAGGGAGAAGAGCATAATCGCCATGGCGAAGACGCTGAGAGCAATATTTGCCGTGTATAATTCATTCATGCTGATTGTGGGAGCGGTTGATAAACAACCGCGGCAGATAAGTTTGAAAAGGGCAAATTCCCCCTTCTTATAATAATGATACCACGAAAAAAAGAGGATGAAAAGTTGGTTACATGGGGAAAATTGCAAATGTGGCAGATTTCAACAAATGCGGGAGAAATGGTTACATGGGGCGTCTCCCATCCCCACGAAAAAAGGGACTGACCGAAGCCAGTCCCTTTGATGATTATTCGTATTCGCAAACGCTTGCCCAGCGGATGAGCAGGTCGCGCTCTTCGGGCTTGCCCTTGAGGGACTGGCTCGCGGCGACGATCGGAATCCACTGTTGGACGTACTGCTTGGCGGTGTCGCTCTTCTTGCAGAAGAGGGAGAGGTACTTCTCCGCCAGCGCTTCCTTGCTTTCGAGGACGAAGAGCAGGTAGGTGCGGGCAACATCAGCGGACGCGTTGCCCTGCGTGGCATGCGACCAGTCGAGGATGTACCACTGTCCGTCGGGCTTCAAGATAATGTTGGACGGGTTGAAGTCGCCGTGGCAGACCTTCTTGTGGACGTGCATACTCGCCAAGCGGGTGTGCAGCTCGTAGCGGGTGGTCGCGTCGAGGTCGGTGGCGGAAATCTTGCGCTGCATCTTCTCCGTCAGGCTGTTGAGCATCGGGCAGGTGCAGGCGTGAACCTTCATCTGAATGTCAACAAACAGGTTCAGGTACTCGTCTTCCTTTTCCGGATGCGCCGCCATCAGCGCCGCCAGCGTGTCGCCTTCGACGAACTCCGTCGTAATCGCCCACTGACCGTTTACCGTGTCAACAGCAAGGAGCTTCGGAATCGGCAGGCCCGTCTCTTCCACGCGCGCCGTGTTCAGCGCTTCGTTCAGAATGTCCGCCTTGCTGTACCCTTCGGCAAACACCTTGATGGCCTTGGCGCCGTCGCGGTAAATCTTCTTATTCTCCCGCTCGGCAATCACATGCGTCAAATCCATAGGGAAACCTCCTTCTATATGGTTCATGTTTATTGGGGGAGAGGCGCAAGGGCGCGGCCCTTGACCTGCCAAAGGGTCTGTGACCCTCTGGACTCCCTTTTCGCGATTGAGTTGAGCACGTTATCATGCTTGCCCGAGCGCTGATTGGGGCGCCCCGCAAAGTCCGATATTTGTCCTGAATATCTATTCGCCGCCCAAATACGACATTCCTGCAAGCGGACAAAATTTTTTGTGCTCAAAAATGCCCGGCCCAGCAGAAGCATTCCTGCCAAGCCGGGGAGAATGGCGCATTACTCGCCGTAGTATGCCTTCAGATACATTTCCTTGATTTCGCTGATGAGCGGGTAGCGCGGGTTCGCGCCGGTGCACTGGTCGTCGAACGCCTGCTCGGACATTTCGTCCAGCGTCGCGAGGAACTTCTCCTCGTCCACACCGTAGTCGCGAATCGTGTTCTTGATGCCGACGCGCTCTTTCAGGGCATGGATGTTGCGAATCAGGTTCTCCACCGTCTCGTCGTCATTCGCGCCCTTGAAGCCGAGGAATTCGCCGAATTCAGCGTAGCGGCGCTTCGTGTGCGGATAGGCGTACTGCGGGAAGGTGCCCATCTTCGTGGGAACCTCCGCGCTGTTGTAGCGGATGACCAGCTCAATCAGCAGCGCGTTGGCGATGCCGTGCGGCAGGTGATGGAACGCGCCCAGCTTGTGCGCCATGGAGTGGCAGACGCCGAGGAACGCGTTCGCGAACGCCATGCCAGCCATCGTGGCGGCGTTGCCCATCTTTTCGCGGGCAACCGGTTCGTTCTGACCGTTGTCGTAGCACGCGGGCAGATACTCGAAAATCAGCTGAGCCGCCTGCTTCGCCAGACCGTCGGTGAAGTCCGTCGCCAGCATGGAGGCATAGGCTTCCAGCGCGTGGGTCAGCGCGTCGATACCGGAGGCGGAGGTCAAGCCCTTCGGCGCGGACATCATCATGTCAGCGTCCACAATCGCCATCTTCGGCAGCAGCTCGTAGTCCGCCAGCGGGTACTTCACGCCGGTGTCCTGATCGGTAATGACGGCGAACGGGGTGACCTCGGAGCCCGTGCCAGCAGAGGTCGGGATGGCGATGAAGTACGCCTTTTCACCCATCTTCGGGAAGGTGTACACGCGCTTGCGGATATCCATGAAGCGCATTGCCATGTCGAGGAAGTCCACTTCCGGATGCTCGTACATGACCCACATAATCTTGCCGGCGTCCATTGCGGAACCGCCGCCGATGGCGATAATGCAGTCCGGCTGGAAGGAGGTCATCGCCTTGGCGCCTTCCTTTGCGCAGGCGAGGGACGGGTCGGGCGCAACATCGTAGAACGTGGTGTGGACGATGCCCAGCTCATCCAGCTTGTCGGTAATCGCCTTGGTGAAGCCGGATTTGAACAGGAACGCGTCGGTGACGATGAAGCAGCGCTTCTTGCCCATAACTGCCTTGAGTTCATTCAGGGCGACGGGCAGGCAGCCCTTCTTGAGGTAGACCTTTTCAGGCGCACGGAACCACAGCATATTCTCCCTCCGGATGGCAACAGTCTTGACGTTCAGCAGGTGCTTGACGCCGACGTTCTCGGAGACGGAGTTGCCGCCCCACGAGCCGCAGCCCAGCGTCAGCGACGGACGCAGCATGAAGTTGTACAGGTCGCCGATGCCGCCCTGAGAGGAAGGCGTGTTGACGAGAATACGGCAGGTCTTCATGCGCGCGGCGAAGCGGTCAATCAAATCCTTGCGGGTGACGGCGTTCAGGTAGATAGAAGAGGTGTGGCCGTAGCCGCCGTCAGCAATCAGGTGCTCCGCCTTGTCGAACGCGTCGTCGATGTCCTTGGCGCGGTACATCGCCAGCACGGGGGAGAGCTTCTCATGCGCGAACTCTTCAGAAATATCCACGGATTCGACTTCACCAATCAGCAACTTGGCGGTTTCCGGCACGTCCACGCCTGCGAGCTTGGCGATGGTGTGCGCCTTCTGACCGACAATCTTGGCGTTCAGCGCGCCGTTGATGATGATGGTCTTGCGCACCTTGTCCAGCTCTTCGCCTTCGAGGAAGTACGCGCCGCGCTTGGCAAACTCCGCCTTCACCGCGTCGTAGATGCTGTCCAGCACGATGGTGGACTGCTCGGACGCGCAGATCATGCCGTTGTCGAACGTCTTGGAGTGCAGGATGGAGTTGACGGCCACCTTCACATCAGCGGATTCGTCAATAATCGCGGGCGTGTTGCCAGCGCCGACGCCCAGCGCAGGCTTGCCGGAGGAGTATGCCGCCTTGACCATGCCGGGGCCGCCGGTGGCGAGGATGATGTCGGCTTCCTTCATCGCCATGTTGGTCAGCTCCAGCGAGGGAACATCGACCCACGAGATGATGTCTTCGGGCGCGCCGGCAGCCACAGCGGCTTCCAGCACAACCTTCGCGGCGGCGATGGTGGACTTCTTCGCGCGCGGATGGGGAGAGATGATGATGCCGTTGCGGGTCTTGAGGCAAATCAGCGTCTTGAAAATGGCGGTAGATGTGGGGTTGGTGGTCGGGATGACCGCCGCGACAACGCCGATAGGTTCTGCAACCTTCATCATGCCGAACGCTTCGTCGCGCTCCAGCACGCCGACGGTCTGCGTGTCCTTGTAGGCGTTGTAGATGTATTCAGCGGCGTAGTGGTTCTTGATGACCTTATCTTCCACCACGCCCATGCCGGTTTCTTCCACCGCCATCTTCGCCAGCGGGATGCGCATGTTGTTCGCGGCGAGGGCAGCTGCCTTGAAAATCTTGTCCACCTGCTCCTGCGTGTAGGTCGCATAGACCTTTTGTGCCGCGCGGACGCGGGCGAGGGCCGCCTCGAAGCTCTCCACGCTATCGACGATCGGATACTCTTTCGCCATGATACTCTCTCCTTATGCTTCATCCGTCCTGCGGGGATGCGCCCGCGAACGGGGAATGTCGGTGTTTGTCGGGGTGACGAGAACAGTGTAGCAGATTGTTAAGCTCTTGTCAAGTGGCTGACACGATTTTAACGATATTTTTTTCACAATTTAATACGTTTTCGGAACAAGATGAATGGAATGGCGAATAGATGGGCGAAGGGGACAGGAACGCAGATTCGCTATTTGGGGAGCGTCAGAGCAGCGTCCCCGCGCCGCAACCAGACAGAGGAAATTCGCGCCGCATAAGCCATCATCATATAAATAGGTGGCAATTCAGGCACGGCAAATCCCCCGAAAAAAAATCCGAGAAAATTTATGCAGACCTATTGCATTTTTATTCATCTTGGTGTATAATCCATCTTGTCCGGCAGACGGACACAAAAATGATGAAAATCATGATGAAGATAAAGGAGTCGATTGTTATGGCGAAGATGCGCGTATTGCTGGCTTATTCCGGTGGTCTGGATACCTCGATTATCGTGCCGTGGCTGAAGGAAAATTATGACTGCGACGTGGTCTGCGTTGCGGGCGACGTCGGGCAGGGCGAAGAGTTGGAGCCCCTCCACGAGAAGGCGAAAAAGTGCGGCGCGGAAAAGCTGTACATCGAAGACCTGCGCAAGGAGTTCGTCGAGGACTTCATTTGGCCGACGCTCAAGGCGGGCGCGGTCTACGAGGGCAAGTACCTGCTGGGCACGTCCTTCGCGCGCCCGCTGATTGCCAAGCGCCTCGTCGAAATCGCCCACAAGGAGAACTGCACTGCCATCTGCCACGGCTGCACCGGCAAGGGCAACGACCAAGTCCGCTTCGAGCTGACCATCAAGGCGTTCGACCCGAACATGCAGATTATCGCGCCGTGGCGTATCTGGGATATCAAGACCCGCGAGGAGGAAATTGACTACGCCGAAAAGCGCGGCGTTCCCGTCCCGGTCAAGAAGGATCGCCCGTATTCGATGGACCGCAACATCTGGCACATCAGCCACGAGGGCGCGGATTTGGAAGATCCGTGGAACGAGCCGCCGGAAGATCTGCTGCTGACGATGGTCACGCCTGAAAAAGCGCCTGATCAGCCCGAATACGTCACGGTGGACTTCGAGAAGGGCGTGCCGGTCGCCATCAACGGCGAAAAGCTGGACGCGGTGGATTTGCTGACGAAGGCGAACGAAATCGCGGGCCGCAACGGCGTTGGCTGTGCGGATTTGGTGGAAAACCGTCTGGTGGGCATGAAGTCCCGCGGCGTGTACGAAACCCCCGGCGGAACGATGCTCTACGCCGCGCATGGCATCCTCGAATCCATCACGCTTGACCGCGCCACCAGCCACTACAAGGAGCTGGTCGCGAGCAAGTTCGCGGAGCTGGTGTACGACGGCATGTGGTACACGCCCCTGCGCGAGGCGCTCTCCGCATTTGTGGACAGCACGCAGCAGGCGGTCAACGGCACGGTGAAGCTGAAGCTGTACAAGGGCAACTGCATCAATGCGGGCGTGAAGTCGCCGAACAGCCTGTACATGGAGGAAATCGCTACCTTCGGCGACAGCCACGACCTGTACAGCCACAAGGATTCCGCGGGCTTCATCAACCTGCTCGGTCTGCCGCTGAAGGTCAAGGCGATGGTGGAGCAGAAGAATAAGAAGTAATTTAAGGCAACACCGCACAACTCGGCGGCGCGGCTGGCGATGTATTTTCCGTCATCTATGGCTCTGCAAATTCCTCGATTTACCGCCAGTAAATCTTGGAAATTTGCATTTGCATCTGACGAAAAATCCATTTGCCAGCCGCGCGCCTCATTTGTGCGGTGTTGCCTTAAAGCAGGCCATGCCGCTCATGCAGGGCACGACATTTGCAAAAGAGTGGCTCTGCTTCCATTGAAGCGCCTTCCTGCAGGGCGATTTGAATATAATATGGGAGGGCGGAAACTGGTCGCACCCTCCCGTTTGTTATGTACTGTGGAGAATCAGGAAACCGGAGCGAGGCGAAGCACCATGGCAGGGCTTTCGTCTGCCGTGAAGTCCAGCGTGAAGGTTGCTTCGTCGCCGTTCAGCGTGTAGGAAAGCGCTGTTTCCGCGCCGTCCGCATCCAGCAGCATCAGCGCATAGCCGTCCAGCAATGCCGCGGGCAGAGAGATCTCCACCTGTCCCGTGGGCTGAGTCAGTCTTCCGTCGTACTCAAAGCCCACGCTCAGCACGCGCTCACCGTTTTGCAAATCGCCGATGCGCAGCACCAGCTCGCCGCGCGGAAGACGCTGCGCCGTCGCCTTCGCTTCCTTGATCAGTGTCAATCGCGCGCCGTCGCTGACCTCGCCGCAGACGGGGCAGAGCGTGAAATCATAAGCCTCCGCGTCCTTGAGCAGCAGGCGGTAGGCAAGCGGCTCGCAGAGAGCCTTTCCCGTATGCCTGCAGCCGTTTCGCCGGCAGTCGGCGCTGCTGGTGGCGTCGCCGTTCGGCGACCATTCGCCGTACCAGTGGCCGCGGCTGGAAACAACGGCGTCGGTATAGCAGTCCTTGCAGCGGACGCAGGTATGCAGGGTATGCCCCTTCTTCGTGCAGGTGGGCTGAACCGTACGGGCTTCATAGGAATGTCCCGGCGCGTCAAGCTCCTGATAGGTGGTGTAATCGCAGCGGGAGCAGGCATCGTAGGCTTCCCAGCCGATTTCCGTGCAGGTCGGAGCTTTCGCTTCGTGATGCACCAGATCGTGGTTGTCCGGGTTCTTATCGCCGCTTTCAAAGGTATCCAACGCCTGATAGCCGCACGCGGAACAGAACTTGTAATATACAGCCCCGGATACGCAGGTGGCTTCGGACTTCAGATGCTTTGCGTCGGCCAGCTCCACGAATGAATGAGGCGCTTTGCCTTGGATTTCGTTGCACCGAATGCAGGTCTGCCAGTGCCCGTCGGCGTCGAACACCCAGATACCGTCAAGCTTATGGTTTAGCGTGTAGCTTTCATTGCATTCGTAGCACCAGCCCGCTGCCCCGCAGGAGAGCTCGTCGACGCCGGAGCAATCTTCTGTCATTTTGTGGGTGGAATCAAGACAACAGATATAGGTATGGGTGCCGTCGAGATTGGAGGTCGGGATTGGCTCCCAGAAGTGTTTGTTCGGGTCTACTTCCCCATATGTACCCCCACAGATCCCGCACATGGCGGGCGATGTGCAATCCGCCTCCAAAAAGTCGCTGCAGTCTTCCGTCTCGGTGTGGCTGGAGTCGCGCATGCAGACGCGGGTGTGGGTTTTATTTCCGTTGGGCTTCCATTCGCCCCAGTCATGCCCCGTCGAGTAATCCCCGCCGCACACGGTGCAGGCGGCAGACCCGGCGCAGGGCGCTGTGCTGAAGGTACAATTCTCCGTTTCGACGTGGTCGCTTTTATGCTTGCAGGTGCGGGTGTGGGAGCCGTTGCCGTTGGACTTCCACTCGCCCCAGTCGTGCGGCCCGTATTCACCGTAGGACGTAAGACAAAAAGTACATAGCGCAAATTTCGTGCACGTGGCTTTGTACTGGGGTGTATCCATACTCCAATGATTCTCTGGAATCTCATCATGGCAGTAGTAACAGTACAGCGTATGGTAATCTTTTTCAATTTTGCGTAGTTGAAAGGAATTCCCTTCGCAATAGTCGCCGTTCAACCTGGTATGCCCGGCCATCGCTGTGGTTGCTACAAAGAGCAGCGCCATCGCCAGGAGACATGCAGCCAACCATTTTTTCATGTTTTTCTCCTCCTCAAATTTCAGAATTTATTTGTTTTCTCCTGTATCCCCAAATGCCGGACGCAGACAAAAAAGCCCGCGTCGGCGGTTGATTGGCTTGACGACGTGAAAAAAGGGCGGAACTCCCCCATGTCTGTATGACGGTTGGAGGATCGCAGCCATCGTCATGGTTGTCAGTCTCCCTTCTGCAATGGTACAAAACGCTCATCTGATAACATAGTCCTCTACATATACAGTATATCAGAAGAGGCAGTGGTTTTCAAGGGCTTTATGTCCGAATCCGTGCATTTGTCACACAAATTTTACAGTCGATCGGAAGCTGCCGTTGACATAGGACAGGCCTCGTGACTGCGCGCCGCCTGTCCTCCGGCATGCTCATCGTGATGCGCGACGGCAATAGGATCGAAAGCGGAAACCATGAAGCGTTGATGTACAAGAGCTGCCTCTATTTCTGGGGCGGCAACACGGTGCTATTTTGTGCTTTGCTCGAAATGCGAAAATATAGCCCGGCGGCCAGCAGGAACAACACTGACGATACCTTGGATGAAACCTTGCATTGTGGACGATGCCCTGCTATCGTCCAACGTAGGGTGCATTCCTTGATAAATCTCTGATTTTGACTCCGAAAAGTGGTATGAGCAAACGAAAAAGAGCCGGAGAACGGAAAAACTCCATCAGACAAATAGCATCGTCTGCGCTCCGACTTGCGTCTACAGCCCGTATTTGGTGGTTATAACCTATATTTAGACGATTTATATAAATGCAAAAAAAAGACTCAGACATTGTATCAATATCTGAGTCCCCTTGGTGGCAGGGGCAGAAGGACTCGAACCCTCAACAAAGGTTTTGGAGACCCACGTGTTACCATTACACCATGCCCCTATGCGGTTCGTCCGGGATTGCCGGAACGAGATTTAGTTTAGCACTTTTTCGGGCGTTTGTCAAGCGGTTTTGCGAAAATTGTTCCGAATTGGCAGAAAATCGCCCGGCGCTTTACAAAACCCGCGGCGCATGGTATGATGAGGGCAGGAAAGTCGGCGGGAGGGACGCGCGTGCAGTGGGCGGAACGGGTTCGGGCGTATGTGCGGATGCATGGCGCGGGGTACACGCTGCACCGCGCGGGCGAAATGCTGGCGGCACGGGTGCTGCTGCGGGACGAATGGCGATTCCGGCGGGAGAAAGCATCCAAGCGCGAACTGGCGGTACAGCGCGCGCACCCCTTCCCGGATGTGCGCATCAGCGTCGTCGTCCCCGTGTTCAACACGCGCCCGAAATTCCTCCGCGCGCTGGCGGATTCGCTGCTTGCCCAGACGCACGGCGCGTGGGAAGCCTGCCTGTACGACGGCGGCAGCACGTCCGCCGAGACGCGAAAGGCGCTGGAAGCAATCGCCGCGCGGGACAGTCGATTCCACATCGCGTTTGGGGTGGAAAACGCGGGCATATCCGGCAACACGAACCGCGCGATTAAAATGGCGACGGGGGAGTATATCGCCCTGTGCGACCACGACGATGTGCTTGCGCCGGATGCGCTCTGGCGGATTGCGGAAGCCATCGACGCGCACCACCCCGACGTGCTCTACACCGATGAAGATAAGCTGACCGCCCACGGCGCAATTCATGTTGATGCGCACCGCAAGCCGGATTTCTGTCCGGACAATCTGCGTTCCGGCAACTATATCTGCCATTTGTCGGTGATTCGGCGGACGCTGCTGGATGCCATCGGTGGATTGCGACCGACATTCGACGGGTCGCAGGATCACGATTTGATGCTCCGCGCGTGCGAGCGGGCGGGCGGCGTCATCCACATTCCGCGCGTGCTGTACCACTGGCGGACGCTGCGGGGGTCGATGAGCCACACGAAATTGGCGGTTTGCCTGGACGCGGCGGCGCGGGCGGTAGAGGAAAGTATGCGCCGCAACGGGTTTCCGGGAACGTGCCGGGTGGAGGACGGTGTGCTGCGGCTGCGGTATGACGTGGGGGATTTTACCGTTGCGGCATTGCGGCTTGCGCGGGATGCGTCCGCGGCGGATGTGAACCGCTTGGCGGTGGATGCGTCGGTAGACATGCTGCTGTTCCTGTGGGGAGACACGGCGGAGCCTGATGCGGACGGCTTGCGGGAGATGATGATGTACGCCCAGCGCCCGGATGTGTGCGCGGTGACGCCGCTGGTGGCGGATGCGCGCAATCGGGTGCTTCATGCCGGATACGACATTCTGCCGGACGGCACAGTGCGGTCGCGGAATCGCGGCTTGCCGGTGTCGGCGGGTGGATGGCACGGCATGAACCGAACCAGCTACAATGTCACGGCGGTTTCGCCGATGTGCTTTTTGGTGCGGCGGAATGCATTTGTGCCGCTGGCGGAGGGTGAATCGTTGGCAGTTGACTTGGCGCAGTGGTGCATGGCACGGATGCAGGAGGGGATGCGGCATGTGTATACGCCGCACTGCGTGGTGAAGGCGGATGCGGAAAGTGCATTCGAGGGCTTCCGGGTGAAAGTTCCTGCGGGGTGGTATGACCCGTGTGCGACGGGAAGCAAGCGCGCTTGATGGCGCTTTTGGTTTCTTCTACATACTTGAATTTTATTGTTAGTTTTTTAGTTTGTATACCTTTAACTTATTTCGAAATCATTGGAGGTAATGATGAAAATCACAATGATAACGCTCGGCTCGACGGGCGACGTGCGGCCGTACATGCTGCTGGGACGGGAGCTTCACGAGCGGGGGCATGAGGTGACGATTGCGGCGTTTGCGCCGTTTCAGGGCATGATTGAGGAAGCGGGAATGTCCTTCTATCCCATTTCCGGCGATGTGGTGGATATGATGGGGCGGCTGCTCCAGCCGGACGCGGTGGGCGTGCGGTACTTGAAGGAGTTTGAGAAGGGTATCCGCGACATTGCGCCGATGCTGCTGGATGATTTGCTGCACTGCGCGGAGGGCGCGGAAGCCATCGTCTGCACGTTCTTCGGGACGATGTTCTATTCGATTGCGGAGAAGTACGATATTCCGTGCATCCAGACGCAGTATTTCCCGATGGATCCGTGCAAGGATATGCCGATTTCATCCGCGCCGTTCCGCAAGCTCGGCAAGTGGTGGAATGTGCTGAGCTACCGCATCGGGTATCTGCTGATTTCGGCGCTGGAGCACCGCTACCTCTCGGATTGGCGCAAGGAGAACGACATGGCAAAGCGCCGCGTCCGCTTGAGACCGGATTATGACGTGCTGGGCAAGCAAGTACCCGTGATTTACGCCATGAGCCCGACGCTTGTGCCGCGCCCGGAGGATTGGGCGGACAACATCCACATGTCTGGTTTCTGGTGGGATGAGCGCCCGGTGGACTACACACCTGACCCGGCGCTGGCGGAGTTCCTGCGCGCGGGCGACGAGCCGGTGTACATCGGCTTTGGGTCGATGGTGTCGGGCGACATGGGTGAACTGGCGGAAATCATCCGGCAGGCGGTGAAATTGTCCGGCGTGCGGGCGGTGGTGGCACTTGGCTGGGGTCAGCAGGAAGCAAAGACGAAAGATGAGAACATCTTCTATGTGAAAAGTGTGCCGCATGACTGGCTGTTCCCGCATATGGCAGGGGCGGTGCATCACGGCGGCGCGGGGACGACCGCAACCAGCCTGCGCCATGCACTGCAGACGCTCGTTGTGCCGTTCGGCGGCGATCAGCCGTTCTGGGCGGAGCGGGTGTACGCTGCCGGGTGCGGGCCGAAAGCGATTCCGCGCGATAAGCTGACGGCAGAGAATCTGGCGGAGGGGCTGCGCGCACTCATCAGCAACCCGGAATACACGCGCAACGCGGCGTGCATCGGGGAGGCCCTGCGCAATGAACACGGCTGTGCCAATGCTGCCGACTTGATTGAAAAGGCGGTTTGGGACTGGAAAAACGGGAATCCTGCGCAAGATGGGATGAATATTTGAAAAAAACGCCATTTGCCCCTTGACAAAACCTTGACTTTCGACTACACTGTTTCTTGCGTGCTTGCGAGAAGCACAACAAAATCAAAATTATGCAGAAAGGAGGCCCTCGCAATGACCATGATGATTCTAACCCTTGTATCCCGTGCCAATGGACTGACTGCGACGGCTCTTTCTGCCCATATGCGCCCGTAATAGGAAAATTCCACGCTCTTTTCCTGTTACCATGCGTTTTGTGTGCAGCACCAGCCGTTTGCATTCAGACGGATGGTGCTTTTTTCGTACCCTTTTCGAAAAAAGCATACAATGGGCAGTTATGAGTCATCAACCACTTTGTCTCTCTTGAAAGGAGTGATTTCCTACGCAGCGCACCACAACGAAACCAAAGAAGAAACAGACCCCGTTCGGCGCAATGCTCTCCCTCATCGGGCAGAACTGGACGCATTTCCTCTGGGCACTCATTGCGACCATCATGATGGTCATCATCGGCTTTTTAACGCCGCTGCTGCTCTCCGAAATCGTGGACAGCATACTGGGCAGTGAGCCGTTCACAATGCCGGATTTCCTCATGAACCCGATTAACGCCCTCGGCGGACGCGATTTCCTCCGCCAAAATCTGTGGATTCCCGCGCTGGCGCTCATCCTGATGAACGTCGTCAACGGCGTGTTCACGTTCATTAAGGGGCGTTCCTCCGCGATTGCGAGTGAAAATATCGCCCGCAAACTGCGCAATGACCTCTATCGCCACTTGCAGCACCTGCCGTTTGCGTACCACGTTAAAGCGCAGGCGGGCGAGCTGATTCAGCGCTGCACGTCTGACGTGGATACGATTCGCCGCTTTCTGGCGGTTCAGGTGATGGAAGTCGTCAACACGGTGCTGATGGTCGTTATCGCCATGAGCATCCTGCTGCCGCGCTCCGTGCCGATTACGCTCTACAGCCTGATTCTTGTGCCGCCTTTGTTCTGCTTCGCGACGTGGTTCTTCAAGATGGTGCATAAGTCCTTTGAGGTGGCGGACGAAGCGGACGGTGTGCTGAACGCCGTTTTGCAGGAGAACCTTTCCGGCGTCCGCGTCGTGCGCGCCTTCGGACAGCAGGAGCGCGAGGTGGAGAAGTTTGACCGCGTGAATAACGATTTGCGCAAGAAGAACCTCCGCCTGAATGAACTGCTTGCCATCTACTGGGGCGGCGGCGACGCCATCAGCATGACGCAGACGCTGTTGACACTGGTGGTCTGCATCATCTACGCCTGCAACGGCTGGATTACCGTCGGTACGCTAATTGTTTTCACCTCCACGCTGGGGATGCTGCTCTTCCCGATTCGCCAGCTGGGACGCACCCTGTCCGACGCGGGCAAAGCAATGGTCTCGATGAAACGCGTGCAGGCGATTCTGCACGAGGAAGCTGAGCCGGATGAGCCGAACGCCCTGAAGCCCGACCTGCACGGCGATATTGTGTTTGACCATGTGTCCTTCGCTTATCCGGATGACAACGTGCCGGTGCTGCGCGACGTGTCCTTCACCATCCCCGCGGGCAAGACGGCGGCAGTGCTGGGCGGCACGGGCAGCGGCAAATCCACCATGATGTACCTGCTGCAGCGGCTGTATGCGCCCACGAGCGGCAAAATCACCATCGGCGGCGTGGATATTCAGCAGATTGACCGCAAATATCTGCGCGCACACGTCGGTCTGATTCTGCAAGAGCCGTTCCTGTACTCCAAGTCCATCCGGGAGAATGTGGGCATCACCGCGCCGGAACAGGAGGCGGAACGCATTGAGCACGCGGCGGATATCGCCAGCGCATCCGGCTTTATCGCCAAGGCGGATAAGGGCTGGGAGACGGTCGTGGGCGAACGCGGCGTGACGCTCTCCGGCGGACAGAAGCAGCGAATCGCCATTGCGCGCACGCTGCTCAAGGACAACAACATCCTCATCTTCGACGACTCCCTTTCCGCTGTGGATACCGAGACGGACGCGCAGATTCGCGCTGCCCTCCGACACGAGCAGAAGGACGTGACCACCCTCATCATCAGCCACCGCGTGACGACGCTCTCGCAGGCTGACCTCATCCTCGTGCTGGAAAACGGGCAGATTACGCAGCAGGGCACGCACGCTGAGCTGTGCAGCCAGCCGGGCCTGTACCAGCGCATCAACAGCATCCAGAACGCCTTGGAGGAAGAACTGACGCAGGCCAAGGCGGCGGAAGGGGTGAACTGATATGCAGTCCTTTCAGGAACAGGATTATACCAAACGATTTGATCTCTCCCTGTGGCGCAAGCTCATCAAGGTTGCAAAGCCGTACCACAAGAACCTGATTGCGGTTGTGCTTTTCATGGCGGTTTCTGCAATCATCGACGTGATTATGCCGAACATGAATGCCTACGCGATTGACGTGTTCATTGCCAACCACAGCACGGCTGGGCTGGTTGGGTTCGTCGTAGCGTATGCGCTGCTGACGGCAGTGCAAGTGGCGACGATTTTCGGCTTTCTGCGGCAGTGTGGCATTGTCGAAACCGGAACGTGCTACCTGATTCGTAAGCTCGGTTTCCAGAAACTGCAGGAACTGCCCTTCTCCTATTACGACCGGATGCCCGTGGGTTACCTCATGTCCCGCCTGACCAACGACACGCAGCGCCTTGCGGACACCATCGGCTGGTCGCTGGTGGACTTGTGCTGGGGCGCGGTGTATCTGGTTGCCTGCGCCGTGCGGATGCTGACCATCAACTGGCGGCTGGGGCTGATCGTCATGCTGGTGCTGCCGCCGCTGGCCGTCATCAGCTGGAAGTTCCAGAAGGCGATTCTCGCGGCGTATCGTCAGGTGCGCAAGAACAACAGCCAGATTACCGCGGGCTTCAATGAGGGCATCAACGGCGCAAAGACGACGAAAACCCTTGTGCGCGAAGAACTGAACATCCAGGAATTCGAGACGGTTTCCGCCTCCATGCGTTCCGCGTCCATCCGCGCGGCGACGCTGTCGAACCTCTTTCTGCCCATCGTCGTGTCGCTGGGGTCTTTGGCGACGGCGTATGCGCTCTGGCAGGGCGGCAACAGCGTCATCGGCGGTACACACGTTTTCGGCGTCGCCATGACCGTCGGCACGCTGACCATGTTCATCAACTACACCGTCAGCTTCTTCCAGCCTGTGCGCGATATTGCCCGCATCTTCGCGGAACTGCAATCCGCACAGGCGGCGGCGGAGCGCGTCATCAGCCTGCTGGAAACGGAACCCGATATTGTGGATTCTCCCGAAGTGGTGGCGCAATACGGCGACAATTTCCACCCCAAGACCGAAAACTGGCCCAAGCTCATCGGCGACATTGACTTCGAGGACGTCACCTTCCGCTACAAAGAGGGCGAAAAGGTGCTGGAACACTTCAACCTGCACATCCAGCACGGGCAGACCATTGCCCTTGTCGGCGAAACCGGCAGCGGCAAGTCCACCATCGTCAACCTCGTCTGCCGCTTCTATGAGCCGACAGAGGGCAAAATCCTCATCGACGGCGCGGATTACCGCACGCGCAGTCAGCTCTGGCTTCAGTCCAACCTCGGCTACGTCCTGCAGTCGCCGCACCTTTTCTCCGGCACGGTTGCGGATAACATCCGCTACGGCCGCCCCGATGCCACCGACGAGGAAGTGGCGGAAGCCGCCCGCATGGTCGGCGCGGAACCCTTTATCCGCAACATGAAGGATGGCTATCAGGCGGACGTTGGCGAGGGCGGCAACCGCCTCTCCACCGGGCAGAAACAGCTGATTTCCTTTGCCCGCGCGATTCTGACGAACCCGTCTATTTTCGTGCTGGACGAGGCCACGTCCTCGGTTGATACGGAGACGGAACAGCTGATTCAGCACGCGATTCAGAAGGTGCTGGCGGGGCGGACGAGCTTCATCATTGCGCATCGACTCTCTACGATTCGCTCGGCGGATCGGATTCTGGTGATTCAGAATGGCAAGATTACGGAAGATGGGACGCATCAGCAGCTGATTGCGAAACAGGGGTATTATTATCAGCTGTATACGAATCAGTTCCAGGAGGAACAGGGGCTGGAGATTTTGGATGAGGCGATGGCAAAGGCATAAAGCCGCATAAACCAAGGAGCAGGGAAGCGCATCCAAGCCGGGCGCCGAAAAAAGGGTCAAGGGGCAATGCCCCTTGCGGAGTCCAGAGGCGGCGCCTCTGGTGGGGTTTGGGGCAACGCCCCAACTGCTGGACGTGTGACCGGTAGAAGAAAAGCGACCAACTCCAATCCACGAACGCTGAACAGCGAAGCGCTTTCAGCGCAGCAGTTGTAACTTCGCGCTCCCGCAGGAGCGCCCTCAAGCTGCTCTATCCACTACTCGCATATTGTCGCGCCAAATGGGCGCGACCCGATAGCCGGAAAGGAGACATCCTCCTCATGCGCCAGACCCGCACCGTCTCCCTCGATACCCTCGAATACCTCTACGTCCCCGATGTTGCCTACGCCACCTACGGCGAAACGCAGCGGAAAATGCAGCTCATCATCCCGTACCGCCCGCAATGGCAGGATGGCGAAACCGTGCCGCTGATTGTCTTTCTCCCCGGCAGCGCGTGGTATCGGCAGGAAATGTACAACGGCATCCCCGCACTGGCAAAACTTGCGGAAAGGGGATTCGCTGTTGCATCCGTGCAGTACCGCGAATCGAAAATCGCGCCTTTCCCCGCGCAGGTAGAGGATGTGCACCGCGCCATCCACTATATCGCAGAACAACTCGCAGAGCTGTTCCATATCGACATGGCGCGCACCTTCCTCATGGGCAATTCCTCCGGCGGACATATTGCGCTGCTGACGGCGCTGCGTCAGGCGGCGGGAATTGCAGATGTGTCGGAACTGCTGAATTTCCCGATTCGCGGCGTGATTGCGGAATCCGCGCCGAGCGACTTGTTCCTCTGCGCAAAAGAGGGCGTTCCGGCCAATATGCCCGCGACTTTCCGCCCGACCGCGGATTTGCTGGGCGTGTCCTGCCCGCAGGAACATCCGGAAAAACTCGCGGAAGCCAGCGCACAAACCTATCTCGCACCCGGACACGCCGTTCCGCCGATTCTCCTGCTCCACGGCGACAGCGACGCGCAGGTCAGCGTTGCGCATAGCCGGACGCTCTACGAGCGCCTGACGCAGAATGGTGCCGATGCGGATTACATCGAGCTGGCAGGCGTCAACCACGGCGGCGCGCCCTTCTGGACGGAGGACGTGCTGCAAATCATTGCGGACTTTATTCACAAGCACTGCTGACCCATCGGAGGAAAATCCACCATGTACCTGACATCCTACTTCACTTCGCCTAACCAGCCCCAACTCCTCGCACAGCTTCGCGCCTGCGAGTGGGGCGCGGCGAAGTTCCTGACGGAGCTGCTCGAAAAGGAACAGTTCCATCACACCCTCGGTGCGGGCGACTGCTACTTTCTGATGGCGGGCGACCAAATCGCCGCCTTTGCGACGCTGACCGACCGCGACTGCGTGGATGCACCGGAACTTCGCCCGTGGTGCGGCTTCGTGTACACCTTCCCCGCGTACCGTCATCAGCGAATTGCCGGAAAGCTGCTGCACGAACTGGCGGAAATCGCCCGACAGAATGGGGAAAACCGCGTCTATATCGCGACCGACCACGCGAATGTGTACGAAAAATACGGCTGCACCTATCTGGACAGCCGGAGTGACATTGACGGCGAAATCAGCCGCATCTACACACTGAACGCATAAAAGCGGGGTGAAAACCGTGATTTTGATGACTGCATTGGCTCCATGCGCGTCGTAAGGGCGTTGCATGGAGCGTCCTGCGGCTTTGCGCAGTATGCCATTTTTAGATTCACCTGCCCCATCTGCTTGCGCCTTTTCCATTCATGCGTCCGCTCATTCCACTTAGCGTAGCGCTGCTACGCTGCGTTTCATTCGCGTTAGCCTGGATGAAAAATTCGCGGCGCATCTTGGGGCATTTTCATCTAAAAATGGCATTCCATCCATGCGGATTATCTGCATGAAGGAGCAAAGCCATATGAAATTGCATTCGTTTTTTGAGTCTCTGCGCGAATTGCGCACATTCCTTTTGCTGTTCACGACGCAGGCGCTTTCGTCGCTCGGCAGCGCCATGACCAGCTACGCGCTTGTTATCTGGGCGTATCAGCAGAGCGGGTCGGCGCTGTCCACCGCGCTGCTGACCGTCAGCAGCTACGCGCCGTATGTCGTATTCAGCCTGTTCTGCGGCGCGCTGGTTGACCGCCTCGATACGCGCCGGACGATGCTCGTCAGCGATGCGCTTGCCGCGTGCACAACCGTCGTGGCGCTCGTCCTGCTGCAAACGGGACGGCTGCAAATCACGCACTTGTATCTCCTTAACGCGCTGAACGGCTTGATGAACACGCTCCAGCAGCCCGCCAGCGAAGCCGCAACGACCGCACTGCTGCCGAAATCGCAGTACCAGCGGGTCGGTGGACTGCGCTATCTCTCGTCCAGCCTGTCCGGACTGCTGACACCTGTGCTGGCAATGGCGCTGATGACGCTCGGCGGTCTGCGCGCAGTCATGTTCGCGGATTTGGCGACATTCGCCGTCGCGTTCACGGCGCTGCTGTGCTTCATCCGCATTCCGAAGCGGCAAACTGGCAATCAGCACGAGTCCTTCCTTGATTCGACCCGGCAGGGGCTGCGGTTCTTCCGCCAAGCGCCCGGACTGCTGGCGCTCGTGCTGTACCTCGCGGCGATTAACCTCGTCTCGTCCATGTACGAAGCCGCGCTGCCGTCGCTGCTGCTCTCGCGGAGTTGGGGCGGGGAGACTGCCATGGGCATCTTCTCTACCGTGACCGCGCTGGCGACGCTGATCGGCAGCCTGCTCGCTGTCCTGCTCCCCGCGCCGAAAAGCCGCGTGCGGGTGGTGTGCGGCTGTTTGCTCGTCTCGATGGGCACGGAGAACTTCCTGCTCGCCTTCGGGCGGAATCTGCCGACATGGTGCGTGGGCGCTGCGCTGGGATGGCTGCTGATTCCCGTCATGAGCGCGAATCTTGATGCGCTGATGCGGCTGAACATCCCGGAAGAAATGCAGGGAAGGGTGTACGCGGTGCGGAATGCGCTGCAATTCTTCACGATTCCGGTCGGCTATGTGCTGGGCGGGGCGCTGGTGGATGCGGTGTTTCGGCCGATGATGCGGAATCCGCTGCCGTGGCTGGAAATGCTGTTCGGACGGGATGAAGGCAGCGGCGCGGCGTGCTTTTATGCGGCGCTGGCGCTGATGGGGGTGCTGACCTGCTTGTTTTTTCAGAGTAGGAAATCGCTTCGCACATTGGAGGGTGAAAAAGCCACTTTACCCAAAGCGTAAGTGAAAAGCGCTCAAGCCGGGGCGCCGCCGAAAGGGTCAAGGGGCAATGCCCCTTGCGGAGTCCAGAGGCGGCGCCTCTGGTGGGGTTTGGGGCAACGCCCCAACTG